>Ga0307929_1000748_pt1 | contig 29336 bp, 25 predicted proteins | sample AceLakmetage1330_FD_203160 | JGI IMG/M metagenome (GOLD analysis project Ga0307929, IMG submission 203160) | Saline water microbial communities from Ace Lake, Antarctica - #1330 | ecosystem: Environmental > Aquatic > Non-marine Saline and Alkaline > Saline | place: Antarctica: Ace Lake...
AAACAGACAGAAAACAATCAAATCAATAAGGAGGTTATATGCCCACTCTTACCCACCCGTCTCCCCATTTTAAAACTGCCCTGGATCTGGGCAGGCCCCCCACCATCAAAACACTTTTCCCCCATTCCCAGGCACTGATTGTCAGTGGAAAATACATTGATCGGGCCATGACCACCAAGGGCAAGGCCATGACCATTGCTGCCAATGGCAGAAATTTTTTTGTTCTTAAGGGGGCTCTCATGGCGGCCCAGAAGGCCAATGCGGCCATTATCATTGAAATCGCCAGATCCGAGGGAGGCACCGGGGCCTATTGTGCCGTCACCCTCTGGAACATTGCCCGCCAGGTGGATGCCATCTGCAACCAGAAAGGCATTTCCATTCCTGTGGCCATCCATGCAGACCATTTTGGCATAAAATCCATGTCCGATCTGGATCAGGCCAAGATTGAAATCCCCAGCCTTTTTGATGCAGGTATCACCTCCATTGCCATTGATGCGTCCCATATGCCCGATGCCCAAAACCTTCTGGCCAATCTGGATCTGGCCCCTTTTATCCCCGATTGGGCAGGTCTTGAAACCGAAGTGGGAGAGATAAAAGGTAAACTGGGACTTTCCACGGCCCAGGAGGCCCTGTTTCTCATCCAGGGACTCAATGCCCACGATATCTTTCCCAACTGGATTGCCTTAAACAACGGCACCACCCACGGCATTGAAGCCAGTGGGGCTGGCATTGATGTACCATTAACCAAAGAGATCCATGAGGCCCTGTTCAAGTACAATGTCTCCGGTGCCCAGCACGGCACATCGGGAAACAGTTCTGAAAAACTCAAAGCCATTGCCACAGACACCCGAACCACCAAAGCCAATGTGGCAACGGCCCTGCAGATGATCTCCTGGGGGGTGGAAGTCAATGATTACGGCAATGCCATCCTGGACGATGACAATCAATTCATCAAAAAAAGGGGACAGGGGGCGTCCCAGAAGGTATGGGAAGAGATGCTCGCCTTTGCAGAAAAAAACAAGCTGACAGGGGGAAATTTTAAAAAGCTTAATCTCCCCTTTGAAAACAAATTCATGGCCCAATCCCGGGATGTCCAGGAACGCATGGCCAAAGGGGTGGAAGACTTTGTTTACAACCTGCTGACCACTGTTTTTAATGCCGGGGATACAGCGGAACTTGTTTTTGAGGACATCATCCGTACAGCGTCTTTTAACCCTGGCCCCCAGGGACAGCGCATTGAAGACCCCGCCCAGTGGACTCGGGAAAAAATCCTGGAAAAAGCCGCCTTAATAGAGTCAGACAAAGGACCCAAAGGCGATTTTGACGACTAATTTTTCCGTGTGGCCCTTTGGAAAATGCCACAGGGCCACATTAAAAAAACCCGCTTAGGAATGAGTCCAAAATAACAGACCCTTTTAAAAATTGGGGAACACTATCCTTCAACAGTGGTGTACTCTGAAACGGGCAAGTTATTTGAGACTGGTTCCTTAATTAACAATATCTTTGCTGAACTCAAAATTGATTTGAAATTGGTCAGCCCTGCAAGCATATGATGCATGAACGCTTAGACCACCCTGCACCACACAGAATCAAGATCTGCCCCAGACCAATCAGCGAGGGTATTGTTCAGACATAAGGAGTTGTTTGTCATGACGGTACCTGCATATCAAATACAAAATATTTTAACCCTTTACTGTCGAAAGCTGGAACAGTCCTGGCACAAGGCCCAAAACCAGAACACCCCACTGCCGTTGCAAATCAATGTCATTGCCAAAAATAAAAAAGAGACCGTAATAAATAAGGTGAAAGAAAGTATTGTTGCCAAAATCACCATCATGGGACCCCGTCAGTATATGGAATTACATGCCCAACCCAAAACGCCCATAGTGCCCCCCTTACAAAAGGTCTCCCCCCGAAAAAGCCCCTCCTTCTCATTCATTTCTCTGGAAAAAGGCAATGTCCGTCTCCAAAAAACCATCTCCCTGGAAAACGATGATGGGGCGTGGTTCTAAGGCACTTTTGGACAGAACATACAGGGATGCCCGGTTTTTCAACTTTTTCTAACCTTTATGCCCTTCCGGGACAAAAAGGATTTGATCTCTTCAATGGTATAAGTGCCAAAATGAACCATGGAGGCAATAAGGGCGGCATCGGCTCGCCCCTTGGTGAGGACATCGGCAAGGTGCTCCGGGGTTCCGGCCCCTCCAGATGCAATAACCGGGATGCTGACATTTTCTGAAATCATGCGGGTCAACTGCATTTCGTACCCGTCCTTGGTGCCATCGGCATCAATGGAGTTAAGACAAATTTCCCCGGCCCCCAGGGCCTGTCCTTGCTTGGCCCATTCCAGGGCATCCAAGCCCATGAAGGTACGCCCGCCATTGATGACGATCTCATACCCCGATGGAATTCCAGCTTTTTCCCCCACATGTTTTACATCCATACCAAGGACTACACACTGGTTACCAAAGGCTCTGGCCCCCTGGGAAATAATATCAGGATTTTTAACCGCAGCTGAATTGACGCTGACCTTTTCTGCCCCGGCCAGAAGCACTGCCCGCATATCCGCCAGGGTTCTGATCCCTCCTCCCACGGAAAAAGGAATAAAAATGGTCTGGGCCACCTTTTTCACCACATCAATCATGATATCTCTTTTTTCATGGGATGCGGTGATGTCATAGAACACCAATTCATCGGCACCGGCTTCGTAGTAAAATCGAGCCATCTCCACCGGATCACCAATTTCCACATTGTTCTTAAATTTAATGCCCTTGGTTGTTTTGCCCTCCCGCACATCCAGGCAGGGAATAATTCGTTTGCTTAACATGGAACCCACCCGCAAAAATTCTTTAAAATTAAAAGTCCGGGCTTGCCACTTTTTTCCAGATGAAACTGGGTGGCAAACAGATTATTTTTTCCCACGGCACAGGTAAAGTGGATACCATACTCTGTGGTTCCAAACACGTCATCCGGGTTTTGAGGCACCGGATAATAGGAGTGAACAAAATAAAATTCATCCGTCGTTCCCACCCCGTTAAAGAGAGGGTGATCCTGAACCACATCAAGCCCGTTCCAGCCCATATGAGGCACCTTGAGGTGGCCATCTTTTTGTTCCGTTGCCATGGTGTCAGAAAATGCCTTTGCACTGCCAGAAATCAGTCCAAGACAGGTGGTATCATTTTCCTGGCTGCTGTCCATGATGATCTGGCAGCCCACACAGATGCCAAGCATAGGGGTACCGGCAAAGAACACCTCTTTTAAGGCATCATCAAGCCCTCGTTCACGCATGGTTTCCATGGCGGAACCTGCCGCACCCACCCCCGGGAAAATCACCCGTTCTGCCCCAATGATCTGTGCCGGGTCATCGGTGATGACACAATCATACGACAGAAACGATACGGCCCGGGCAACACTTGTTAAATTTCCTGCACCATAATCTACGATGGCAATCATATGTTAGTTTTCGCCTTATCCCATAAAAGTTCAAGTTCCTGACGGGGGATATCTTTAAGTCCAAGTCCCCGGCAGGCAAGTTCATTTTCCATCTTCCGATATCGTTTTTCAAATTTAGCCGTAGACCGTGCCAGGGCTGTTTCCGGATGAATTTTTGCAAGCCTTGCCACATTGGTCAGGGTAAACATCACATCACCAAATTCCGTGGCAATGTCATCCGGATTTCCAAGGGCAAGAGCCTCTTGAAATTCGGCCAGTTCCTCCTGGACTTTTTCCAGTACCTCATCCATACCAGACCAGTCAAAACCCGCCCGCACCGCCTTTTCAGACACCTTGGAGGCCCGGAGCAGTGGCGGCATCCCCGAAGGGATGGCATCAAGCACAGAGGTGGCCGCCGCCTTACCTGCATTTTTCTTTTCTTCCCCTTTGATCTGTTCCCAGCGCTCCCACAACTGGGCTTCGTTTTCAAGGGTGGCCTTGGCATATACATGGGGATGACGACGAATCATCTTGGCCCCAATGGCCCCAATGCTTTCAGATATATCAAAGCTGTCTTTTTCGTGATAGAGTTCAGCAATAAAAAGCAGTTGGAACAACACATCCCCGGTCTCTTCACACACGCTGGCATCATCGCCTTCTTCAATGGCCTCCAAAAGCTCATATACCTCTTCAATGAGGCATTTCCACATGCTTTCCGGGGTCTGTTTATGATCCCAGGGACAGCCATCTTTCCCGCGCAGGGTTTTTATAATCTGTGTCAACTCATCTATGCCTTTATGTTGGCATCCATCTTCTGTTTTTCCCAAAGTGCTTTCATCCTTTTTATTTTATTCTGAAATTGGGTTTTAATATCATTATCCACAAAAAGAGAGGCCCACTGGGAAAGTTCATTTAGATATGGTGAAAGGCGAGAGGTGGCATTCCAGTTCCCCTGGCCGGGCATAAAGGTGGTGGCAATGATAAAAATTACCACGCACACCAAGAGCCCCTTTGCGGCACCAAACATCATACCACAAAACCGATCCACCCATCCCAGCAATGCAATCTTTAAAAAATAGCGAAGCAAACTGGCCCCAAGGCCCACCCCCACCACAATCCCCATGAACGTGATAAAAAAGCCCAGAAGTTCACGATAGGTTGCCGCGTCAATCCAGGGTGCTAACAGCTCACCTGCCATGGTGTAATAGACAGAGGCACCATAAAATCCGGCCACCACACCTACAATGGAGGCAATCTCCTTGACAAATCCACGAAAAGCCCCACGCACAAGGCAAAGAACAACAATGACCATCACAATAATATCAAAAGAATTCATGTGTGCACCATTTTATTTTGGCAGCCTTCATCTTGTTTCACATTTTACAGCGTAAACAAACGGAAAAACCAGCCGTTAGATTTAGAGATCTCTTTATTTCTCATTGCAACTTAAGTAAATATTGGGGTTGGTAATGTAAATGTTTGGCCAGTACCCCATATTTACCAAACTTAATTAGCAGGAGGGACTCTTCAAGGTCAAGATTTTTTATTGACCTTTTAGCCAATAGAGGGCACTCTATGGGCCATGAAACAGCTTACATTTGACAATATATCCTTGGCCCAGGAACTGTTTGGCCAGCACAACGACAATCTGGCCCGGGTGGCAGATGGTACCGGGGTTAAAATTGATGCCAGGGGCAACACCCTGACCCTCCGGGGAGACGCCCTGCGTATTGCTGTGGCGGAAACCATATTGAACCAGCTCTATGAACTGCTTCAAAAAAAATTTTCCCTGCAACCGGCAGACATTGAGGCCAGTATCAAAGCCATCACCCAGGATCCCTCATGCCGGATCAAAGAGATGTTCCTTGATACCATTTTCACCACCGTTAAAAAAAAGCCCATCACCCCCAGAAATCAGAACCAGCAGCAATATTATAAGGCCGTGAGACACAATGACATGGTATTTGCCATCGGACCTGCTGGCACAGGCAAAACCTACCTTGCCGTTGCCATGGCCGTGGCAGCCCTGTCCCGGGGAGAGGTTAACCGCATCATTTTGGCCCGCCCCGCAGTGGAGGCTGGCGAAGCCCTGGGGTTTCTTCCAGGGGATCTTGCCGAAAAGATCAATCCCTATCTGCGGCCCCTTTATGATGCCCTCTATGACATGCTCTCCTTTGAAAGGGCAAGGGAGATGATTGAGCAGGGCACCATTGAAATTGCCCCCCTGGCCTTCATGCGTGGCAGAACCCTTAACAATGCATTTATTATCCTGGACGAAGCACAGAACACAACCTCCCAGCAGATGAAAATGTTTTTAACCCGCATGGGATTCAGCTCCCAGGCTGTCATCACCGGTGATATCACTCAAATTGATCTTCCAGCGGGGAAACCCTCTGGACTTGTGGAGGCAAAGGCGTTACTCCACCAGATAGAAGGACTGGAATTCATTTTTTTCACCAAAGCGGATGTGGTTCGACACCAATTGGTGTCCAGAATAATAAACGCCTATGAAAAGCAATAAGGTATTCCATGAAATCTGACAGCAAATTCAACGCCGTATCGATTTTTATTGGTACCAGCCCCAGCATCCTCTGGGTATTGTTGATCGGCCTGACCCTGATTTCCACCCTGGTTCTCAGCCCTTACAAGAACGATGTCACCGCCACCTATCATCAAGGAGATGTGGCAGAACGGGACATTAAAGCCCCCAGAGATTTTTTCATTGAAGATCGGGAGGCCACCCTCCAGAACCAGTTAGTTACCATGCGGACCATCCCCTTTGTCTATGACTATGATCCGGGGTTGTTCCAACGCATTGCCCAGCGCATTGACCAGTCCTTTGCCATTCCCCGGGAATTGTTCAATCAGGAAAACCAGGAAGCTCCCCCCAGCCTTGCCATGGTCATGGCAGGCAGGGAAAAATTTGAAGAAACGCTTGGCATCCCCATGAGCAAAGGTGCCTATACCATTCTTCATAAGAATGAATTCTCCAAGGACATTCCCCAACTCATTCAGACAATTTTAAAACAAATCCTGGACAATGGGGTGGTGGCCAACAAGGAGCTTCTTCTCAAAGAAGAGGACAAAGGAATTCTTTTAAAAACCATTGACTCCTCCCAGGAACGCCTGGTGACAACCCTCAAAACATTTTATGGTCCAGACCAGGCCAAAGCCATGGTAAGAATCGTTGGGGACCCCCTGCTCAAGGGAATCAGTTACGGCATGAGTAATCTCATAGTGGATATGTCCCAGCGGCTGATGCTACCCAATATAACCATGAACCGAAACGAAACTGAACGGCGCATCAAAGAGGCAGAAGCCAACGTCAAACCCGTCCTTTACCAGGTTAAAAAAGGAGAGATGATCCTCCGGGAGGGAGAACGGGTGGATGAGCTGAAAATGGTAAAACTCAAGGCACTGGAGCAACAGACCCATGGGAAAAATATCGTCACTGCCCGTATCGGGTCTGGACTTTTGATCTTTCTTTCCATCCTCACCATATATATTACCTCCCTAAGAGACCATAAAAACCTCCAGAAACACCACAACCGAAACATTATTTTCATAACCTCTTTACTGCTTATTTTTATGGTCATTGCCAAGCTTGGGGTACCCATGGCAGGTAAAATGGATCTGGCCCTGGCCCTGCCCGTGACCATGGAAGGGGCATCTATTTTCATGCTCCTGCCCCTGGGGGCCGGTGCCATGACAGTGTGCATGTTTCTGGGGTTCCATGTGGCCCTGTACTTTTCCCTGCTGCTTTCTCTTTTGGTGTCCATCATTATTTCAAGCCGCATGGATGTCTTTCTTTTTTTCTTTTTAAGCAGCATGACCGGGGCCTTCTGGATCAAGGAGTGCCGGGAGCGAAAGACCTTTATTTCCGCAGGCTTTAAACTGGCCCTTTTCAATGGGGTACTGGCTTTTTTCATGTACTTATACGCCGCCACAACCCCCCAGATAACCCCCATTCTAAAAGATGTCCTCCTGGCTGCATGCGGCGGCTTCATTGCCGGAGTCATCACAGCAGGATTAACGCCGGTGATGGAAATGCTCTTTGGGTTTACCACAGAGATTAAGATGCTAGAACTGTCCAACCTGGATCAACCCCTCATGAGACGTCTGATGATGGAGGCCCCGGGGACTTACAACCACAGTATCATTGTGTCCACCCTGGCCGAAGCGGCAGCCTCCGCCATTGGTGCCAGCACATTAAAGGCCAAAATATGCGCTTATTACCATGACATTGGCAAACTGGATAAACCCCTTTATTTCATTGAAAACCAGACCGATGGAAAAAATCGACATGACAAGCTGTCTCCGTCCATGTCTGCCCTGGTACTCATCCAGCATGTAAAAAAGGGGGTGGCCTTTGCCAAGGAACATAAACTTGGCAGTGACATTGTGGACACCATACGCCAACATCACGGTACCAGCCTCATCCGTTATTTTTACAACAAAAGCGTTAAACTCCACGGCGAAGATGCCGTTAAAACCAGTGACTTCAGATATCCTGGACCCAAACCCCAGACCCGGGAAGCTGGCATTGTCATGCTGGCCGACGTGGTGGAAGCGGCCCTAAGAACCCTTGAACGTCCCACATCTGCACGTATCCAGGGCCGGGTTCAGGATCTGATCAACGCCATCTTTGCTGACGGTCAAATGGAAGAGTGCGAACTGACCCTGAAAGATCTTCATCAGATTGCCGGCAGTTTCAACAAAATTCTCACCGGGCTGTACCACCATCGCATTGAGTACACCGACAAACCCCAGGAAACAAAAAAAGAAACCAATGGAAAAAAAGAACATACAAATTCTGATTCAGGCAAATCAGACAAAGATATCAAAGGACAGCTTAAGCCAAAAAGCCAGCAAAATCTTAAGCGCCTTGGCATATGAGGATCACGAACTCTCCATTGTGATCACTGACAATGAAGGGATAAGGCAGATGAACCAAACCCACCGGAATATTGACCGTCCCACCAATGTTCTGGCCTTTCCCATGCTGGATCTGGGGGAAGCAAATGATGAGGCCATTCCCAGCCCCAAAAATAATGCAGAAAATCCCCCCCCACTTCTGGGAGACATTGTCATCTCCATGGAAACAGCGACCCAGGAAGCGAAAAGTGCCGCCATTACTCTGGATGAACGCACCAGCCAGCTCATGATACACGGCATATTGCATTTGGTGGGTTACGACCATGAACAAGGGGAAGACGAGGCCCAACAGATGGAACAAAAAAGTCTTGAACTGATTCGGTTGATTGAACCCAACCCGAATCTTGAAATATTTTAACCAGACCAGGAGGAAACATGGCAAAACTTGCGGTAAATGTGGACCACATTGCCACCTTGAGACAGGCAAGGGGAATCAACTATCCGGAACCGGTGGCCGCAGCCCTTGCAGCAGAAACAGCCGGGGCCGATGGCATTGTTGTCCATCTGCGTGAAGATCGACGGCACATCCAGGAGCGGGACGTAAGAATCTTAAGGCAGGTGGTTCAGAGCAAATTGATCCTGGAAATGGCTGCCACCACAGAGATGTTAGGACTTGCCCTGGAGATAAAACCTGACATCGTTACCCTGGTGCCGGAAAAAAGACAAGAGCTTACCACCGAAGGCGGTCTGGATCTTCTCACCCACCACAGCGTCATTGAGCAAAACATCTCCACCCTGAAAAATGCCGGTATGGCCGTGTGTATTTTCATTGATCCAGATCTTGAACAGATCAAGATGGCCCATAAAATTGATGCCGACATGATAGAAATACACACCGGTGCCTTTTGTGATGCCAAAACAGATCAGGAAAAAGCATCTGAATTTTCAAGGATTGTGGATGCCGCTGCCATGGGCCATAAATTAAAGCTGGAGGTTAATGCCGGTCACGGATTGTGCTACAATACCATCAAGGCGTTCAAAGGGTTTGATATCATAGATGAGTTCAGCATTGGGCACAGCATTGTGGCCCGGGCCACCCTTACAGGAATGGAAACCGCTGTGCGGGATATGCTGGGCCTTGTCAAAAGCCTGTCATCTTGAGGCCACAGGCGAAAGTTTCTCTGTCACAATTTATGAACCGATCTTAAATAACGAGCCCATTTTAGAACAAGCCATTGTTGGAGGATAGTGTTTTCCAATTTTTAAATGGAGATATCATTTTTGACCAGTCCTTAACTCAAACAGCGCCAGAAAGACTTTCAACGGTGAGCCAAATGCTGTAAAGGAAAATTTCACACCCCAGTGGGAGTTAAATTTTCAAAAATTTTTCCTTGTGTATCTTCTCCATTCGCCTTATAAGAAACCATGCACTTTTATGGATATAGGGTCATTCGTTTTATTACGCCAAAAAAAAGTGCCGACATTAAAGCCATGCACAAAAAGCTGAAGGCTGAACAAATACACAAATTCATTATAGATGGTTAATGGATCAATTAATCATCGCAGTAGCACCATAAATTATTTATATATTTACAATTTTAATTGAGGAGAATTTATGTCAACGCTTGTTTTTGGTCACAAAAATCCCGATACTGACTCTGTGTGTGCAGCAATTACACTGGCAAATCTTAAAAAAGCACTGGGTGAAGATACCGCACCTGCCATGCAGGGTCAGCTAACCCCTGAAAGCAAATTTGTACTTGAAAAATTTGGTGTTGCCGCTCCTGAAGTGGTTACCTCATATGCCGGTAAAGATGTTTATCTGGTGGATCACTCTGATCTGGCCCAGAGCCCTGACGATCTGAAAGATGCCAACATCCTTGGTATTGTAGATCATCATAAGCTGGGTGATGTGACAACAGGGCAGCCCCTGGAATGCTGGATCTGGCCTGTGGGTTGTACCTGCACCGTGATCAAGTCCATGTACAATTTCTTTAATGTTGAAATCACCAAAGAGATGGCTGGCCTCATGCTGTGCGCCATTATCAGTGATACCGTTATCTTCAAATCCGCCACCTGCACAGACAAGGACAAGGCTGCCTGTGAAGATCTTGCAAAAATTGCTGGCGTGGCAGATTCCCTGGAACTTGGTATGGATATGTTCAAGGTTAAATCCGCCGTTGACGGAACCCCTGCAAGGGAACTGGTTCTGCGGGATTACAAAGACTTTGACATGAGTGGCAAAAAAGTGGGCATCGGCCAGTTGGAAGTGGTTGATCTTTCCATTCTGGACGGTGTAAAAGCAGATCTTGCTGCTGACATTGCCGCCCTTAAGGCTGAAGGGGGACATCACTCCATCTTTCTCCTGCTCACAGACATCATGAAAGAGGGCTCAGAAGTTCTCATCGTGTCCGATGATGAATCTGTCATTGAAAAAGCCTTTGGTGTTAAACCCGAAGCTGGTAAGGCATGGCTTGACGGCGTTATGAGCCGTAAAAAACAAGTGGTTCCCAACCTTGAAAAAGCGTTTGCTTAAGACATAGAAACACCGAAAAAGTGGTTATGGACATCCATTGTCCATGACCACCTCATAGATACAACAAAAAGGCACCTAGGATTTTTCCCCAGATGCCTTTTTGCTTTTCCATACAATATAGTTTTTTTTATATAACATACATGGCTGTAAGACCAGCCACAACGAAAAACGAAAGTCCTTTAATTTTAGCACGTTGCTGAGACTTTCATATAAAACGGGCATGTCCTGCCGGATACAACGAATATTGGGTCGTAGACGCGGAGCCAAATGATATCATGCCGCCCCCTCCGACGGGCAATGGGCCCGGCCCGGGACTGTTAGACAGCCCAATTGGCCGGTTCCTATTACCCATCGGAGGGGGCTCTGCTGAAGTTGCCCGAAAGTTTTATTTTCTTATAACTGCCACGGGCAGACCGTATTCTGGCCTCGGTCTACCCACAACGAAGCACGAAAGAATGTTAGGTGTGTCTACTCTTTCATATAAAAAAATAAAAAGGGTGGTACGACAGGTCTGAACCACCCTTTTTTAATACAATATAATCTTTGCAGATAAGGGACGAAAGCCCTATAATAGATAATTATTCATCGTATATCAGGCCGCAGACTCTCCGGCCTTTTCCGCCTCATCATCCAAGGTTTCTACCTGGGTCCGTTCATAGCACAAAAGACCACATTTCAGACAACGTTCAGCCTCGGCCTTTGCCGTTTCCGGGGTGTAGCCCGCAGCCAACTCCGTCTTCACAGCCCGGGTGGCCGCATCATTCACCGGCATAATATTTCTGGGGAGAATCTGAACCCCCTCCACCTTGGTGATACCCTGGAGGATGGATCGTTTGGTCACGGGTTTATAAGGTCCGGACAAAACCGGAATACCGTACATCACGCTATGAATCGTAGCAGCGGCCCTACGTCCGCCATTAATGGCCACCACCGCAGCGCTGTAACCGCTGAGTTCATCGGCAGGGGAAAGCATCCCTAATTCATTGTTATTGGCAGGTTCTTTAAAGATTTCCACCCCTTGCCATTTCACAGGAAGAGCGTCATGACTGGATGCCTCTTCTTTAGGGGTATCCCCAAGCTCATCTTTTGTTTCTGCCACCGCTTCTTCAATGCGTGAAAACACCAGTTCCGGAAATCTTCCCGCTGACAGGATTAAAGAATCTGCGTCCACAAGGGTTTTCTCGCCCGTGGGGATATCAATTAATTCAACGGCCTGGAGCATTTCATCCTGACCCAAAACCCGGGTGACACCGGCAGCATAGACAATGGTGGCACCATGGGCTTCCATGGCGGCCAGAGCCGACGTATCAAAGGCAGAAGATGCTGCATCCGTTCTAACCACCACAGTGATGGATTGGGCACCCTGTTCACGACACACCTTAACCGCTTTGGGAGCCATATTACCGCCCCCCACAATCACCACGTCTCCTTCACAGGGAATGCGCTCATTCTTTTGCACATCACTGCGCAGCAAATCAATCATCAGATATCCACCGGGAAAGACATTGGACACCGTGGCAATTTCTCCCCGGGCCAATCGGCTGTCCCAGCCACCCGTGGAAGAGAAAACCGTTTCATAGCCGCCTTTTAAGAGCGAGGCAATGGTGACATCCTGACCCGCTTTTTTGCCAGTTTTTACTTTAACGCCCATTTCCAGAATACCGTCGATGTCCCAGTCCAGTACATGCTGGGGCAGACGTTCATCGGAGATGGCAATTCTTAAAAGCCCTCCCAGGGTGGATGTGGCCTCAAAAATGGTGGGGGAATGCCCCAGCCTGGCCGTGAAAAAAGCAGCGGAAAGCCCTTCTACACCGCCACCCAGAACGGCCACTTTTCGACCGGTTTCAGGGGCCTTATAGGGAAGTACCCGCTCACCCAGATCCATCTCAATATCACACACAAAACGCTTCAAATTATTAATACCAACGGACTCATCCACCAGTTGGCGACGACATTCCGACTCACAGGGAGCCGGGCAAATACGGCCGATCACCGTGGGAAAGGGATTACGTTCCTTGATCACCTGGACTGCTCCGGCATTATCTCCTTCACGGATACGGGCCAGATATTCCCGGATATCAATCCCCGTGGGACATGCCCGCTGACAGGGAGTGACACATTTATCTTCGGTGTATTCACGCATAATTCTGCGAGAGGCCGATGTCAAACGAATAATATGCTTGGGACACACCTTTTCGCAGGTACCACATGCCGTGCATTTTTCTTCATCCACCACCGGAATACCATCTTCACCCATGGACAGAGCATCAAAGGGGCAAGCCTTCACACAGGTACCAAGCCCCAGACAGCCGATATTGCACTCTTTCATGCCACCGAACACCATGGCAGCCGCCCTGCAATCGTCAATACCATCGTAAAGATATTTAACGTCAGCGTCCTTTGTACCATAATAGCATCCAGGTTTTGCCACTTCAGGTTCTTTTTCGCCAATGATCACTCCCATGAGCCCGGCAATGGCAATGGCCACATCTGGACCTGCCGCCACACAAGAATCTGGTGAAGATTTCCCGCAGGCAATGGCCTCGGCATTGGGTGTACACCCAGGATATCCGCAACCGCCACAATTGGCACCGGGAAGCACATCATCAATGGCAGCCACCAGAGGATCCACATAAACGTAAAAAATTTTAGATGCAAAGGCCAGTACACCACCGATCAGGAGTCCAAGACCACCCATCAAAATAACAGATTGAAGCATAAATACCCCCCATTGTATATTTGGTCTATATTATTTAATCATAGTCTTATAAGCACTTGCCCGGGAAAAAGTCAAGATGTGCTGAAAAAATAGGGAGAGGGCACATTGACAGAAACCTTTTTATCATGTACTTAAGTTTTATAATATAAATTGATAACTCGTCACTCATAAGTTCTCAAAATATTTACTCTATATAATTTATTGAAATGATTAAATCAGGCTTTTAAAAAAAATAGCTTGACCACTAATAATGATTTCAAGGAGTTATGATTGATGGGTTGACAAACAAGTTGTTTTTAGGAGTATCATGGGACAGGCTTGAGGCATGGCGTTGTCGTTTATTTCGCCCTTTGCGCCATGGCCTTCTGCAAAAGCATGGGGTCTGATGAAAAATTCAGAACCCACTAACACAAGCCAGACACCGATGGCCCAATAACACCCCTCCAGGGCGAATAAAATTGGAAGCACCCCCGCATTCTGGCTAATTTACTATTTAATGAGGAAAACCCATGGGTAAAGAAGATATTATCTACATTGATGACAACCCGTTTACCTTTGAGCCCGGTGAAACCATCCTTGACGTCGCACATCGGAACAATATTTTCATTCCCACCCTGTGCCACCTGAAAGGAACAACACCCACCGGCGCATGTCGCATCTGTGTGGTGGAAGTTAAAGGGGCAAGGGATCTTGTGGCCTCCTGCGCTGCCCCTGCAACCCCTGGCATGGTAATTCATTCAGAATCCGCAGAGGTGATAAATGCCCGGAAAAACATCATACAGCTAATGCTTTCGTCGGGGAACCACAACTGTGCCATCCGGGATTTTGAGTCCGATGACTGGACCGCCTTCCAATTAAAAACCCTGGAAGCCGATCAGTACAATGAACTGTGCCCAGTGTGGGGAGACTGCAAGCTCCAGGATCTGGCCTATCGATACCAGGTCACCACTCGACATATGCCATTGTCTGAATCCAAATATCCCATTGAAAGGGAAAACCCATTTATTCAAAGGGATTTTTCCCGCTGTATTCTCTGTGGCCGATGCGTCCAGGCATGTAGAGAAGTCCAGGTGAACAACGCCATTGATTTTGGTTACCGGGGAGCGGACACCAAAATCATTGCCGGAACCGATGTGGCCCTGAAAGATTCTGACTGTGTTTTTTGTGGTGAATGTGTGGAAGTCTGCCCGGTGGGGGCTTTAATCCCCAAAGAGAGTCTAAAGGCCAAGACACGCTTTAAAAACATCAAACGAGTACGCACCACCTGCTCTTTCTGCGGTGTGGGTTGCCAGATGGAACTCTCTGTCCAGGACAATAAAATTGTGGGAATCAACAGTGCTGGCAGGGACGTTGTTCCCAATAACGGCAGCCTTTGCGTCAAAGGGCGATATGGATATGATTTTGTGGGATCCCCTAAGCGTCTGACCACCCCCCTGATCAAAAAAGAGGGTAAACTCACCGAAAGCACCTGGGATGAAGCCCTGGATTTTGTGGCCACCCGATTAAATGAAATCAAAGATCGTTCCGGCTCAGACAGCATGGGCCTGCTCACCTCGGCCAGGGTGACCAACGAAGAGAACTACATTGCCCAGAAATTTGCCAGGGCTGTACTCAAGACAAACAATGTCGACCATTGCGCCCGACTGTGACATTCCTCCACCGTAGCCGGTCTGGCTGCAGCATTTGGAAGTGGCGCAATGACAAACACCATCGCTGACGTTGAAAGTGCAGATGTGATCCTGGTAACAGGATCCAACACCACTGAAAACCATCCCGTATTGTCCACCTTTGTGAAACGGGCGGCCCTGCACGGTAAAACCCTTATTGTGGTGGATCCCAGACGGATAAAACTTACCCAGCATGCCAACACCTGGCTGCGACCCCAATTGGGAACAGACATTGCCTGGATCAATGGATTGATGCATGTCATCATTGATGAAAATCTTCAGGATAAAAAATTTGTTGAAGAGCGCACCGAAGGCTTTGAGGCCCTGGCTGAAGCCGTTAAAAAATACACCCCGGACTATGTGGAAGCCATCACTGGCATTGCCGCCGATGACATTGTGGCCACGGCCAGAAAATTTGCCCGGGCCCGTTCTGCAGCCATCCTCTACTGCATGGGAATCACCCAGCACACCTGTGGTACAGACAATGTAAAGTCCCTGGCCAATCTCTCCATGCTCTGCGGTCACCTGGGAAAACCCGGAGGTGGCGTTAATCCCTTAAGGGGCCAGAACAATGTCCAGGGTGCCTGTGACATGGGAGGACTTCCCAATGTCTTCACCGCCTATCAAAGCGTGGCAGATCCCAACACGGCCAAAAAATACGAGGCGGCCTGGGATGTGAGGGGACTGTCCACCACACCCGGCCTGGTTGTCACAGAAATGATAGAAAAAGCTGCACTGGGGGAATTGAAATCTCTGTACATCATCGGTGAAAATCCCATGGTGTCTGATCCGGATTTGAACCATGCGGAAAAAGCATTTGCTAACCTGGAATTCCTGGTGGTACAGGATATTTTCCTCACCGAAACAGCCCAGATGGCAGATGTGGTTTTTCCTGCCTTTTGTTTTGCGGAAAAAGACGGCACCTTTTCCAACACCGAACGACGGGTTCAGCGGGTGAGAAAGGCCGTGGAAGGGCCTGGATTTGCCTGGGATGACTGGAAAATACTCTGTGAACTTGCCACCCGCATGGGAACGCCCATGCACTATGAAAATGCCGAGGAAATTTTTGAAGAGATCCGGGTGGTCACCCCCTCCTACGGCGGCATCACCTGGGATCGTATTGAACAGACAGGCATTCACTGGCCCTGTCCCACAGAAGAACACCCGGGAACACCCATCCTTCATACGGCCCAGTTCACCAGGGGCAAAGGTCTTTTTCATGCCATTGAGCATCAACCCCCTGCGGAATTGCCCGATGATGCCTATCCATTCATGCTCACCACCGGACGGGTAATCTACCATTATCACACCGGTACCATGACCATGCAATCAGATGGATTAAATCAACTGTCACCGGACTGTTTTGTGGAAATTTCCCCCAATGATGCAGCCGGACTGGATATGGTGGATGGAGAGATGGTAAATGTGTTCTCACGCCGGGGCAAAATAAAGGCCCGGCTCAATGTCTCAGCCAAGGCCGTGGATGGCACCATTTTTATTCCATTCCACTTTGCAAAAGCTGCAGCCAACCGGCTCACCAATGCCAAACTTGATCCCATTGCCAAGATACCCGAGTTCAAGGTGTGTGCCATCACCATCAAAAAGGCTGCCTGATGCGATACTGCCGCCTAATGGGGTAATGAGTCAGAATGTCATTACCCTTAAAAATACCTCTGACGGCTTGTAAGTACCCACACATATATTTTTTGATATTCCACGGACATATACCATTGATATCTCTATGTTTCATTTTGAAAAATATATACTCAGACACTTTTTTATTAGAAAATAGAACTGTCAGGCAACCTCAGCACAGCCCCCCCCGATGGGTAATAGGCACCGGCCAATTGGGCCGTCTACGGTTCCGGCCGGGCCCATTGCCCGTCGGGGGGGGCGGCATAATACCATTTTCAATATTCGTTATGGCACTGGTGACGGCCATGTATATTTTTATAAGAAAGTCCCGGCAAATCAAGAGGAGCTTTCAAGCTTCGTTGTGGGCAGGCCAGGGCCAGAATACGGTCTTAGAATCTATTTGACGGGTTTAAACTTTACCCGAAAGACTAAAAAAGCGTTGATAACCAGCCACAGGCTGGACATCAACGCTTTTTTTATTTTCCTAACCCCAGCAAATGGTCAGCTCATGATACCCCATCACCATTTAAGTAGTAGTTGCTAAAAGCTGTTCATCTTGTTTTTGTCCCACAAGTCATGGGCGCAGAGACGATCCTTCATATCCTCTGCCAGGGGGGCCATAAACGCCATGCGCCGCCCAGACCAGGGATGACAAAATCCAAGTTTCCATGCATGGAGCATTTGCCGAGACACGCCCCGTTCAATGGGAAGCATGTTTTTTTCTGCCTTTTTTCTCCAGCGACGTCCATAACAGGTATCCCCTATCAGGGGATAGCCCAATGCCTTGAAATGCACTCGAATCTGATGGGTTCTTCCGGTTTTAAGGGCCACCTCAACCAAAGTTGCCCCCGTGCATTGGGCCCGTTTATGCCACAGGGTGATGGCAGATCTCCCATGGGAAAGATCCACGGCCATTCGTTTTCGTTTCACCGGATGACGACCAATGGGCAGGGTGACCGTTCCTGAAGTCTCATGGATTTCACCAGATACCAGGGCAAGGTATTGTTTTTCCACCCGTCGATATTTAAATGCTTTTTTTAAGAAATCATGGCTTGCAGAAGTTTTTGCCACCACCATGATACCACTGGTATCTTTGTCCAGGCGATGGACTATACCAGGACGAAGCGCATCTTCCCCCACTCCCTCAATGCCAGGACAATGATCAAGCAACCCGTTCACAAGGGTATCTGCCCAACTGCCCGGGGCTGGATGAACCACCATGCCCGCAGGCTTATTGATAACCAGGATATAGTGATCTTCATGGATGATATCCAGGGACATGGGTTTTGGCGAAACAAAGGGCAAAGAGGGGATGGTAAGTCTACCTGAGATCTCATCTCCAGGTTTCACCCGGTATCCCGGTTTTTTTTTGAGTCCATTGACCCGAACATCACCTGAACGGATCATGGCAGCCACACTGCCCCGGGAGATCTTATCTGCCATCTGAACCACAATCGTATCAAGTCGCTGCCCGATCTCCTCTGACTCACTGCTTATTTCACTTTTTATCTCAATAATGCTATCCATATTGTTCATATCCACCCACAAAATGACCGTCTTAGATCCTTCAAGACAAGCCCTTACCTATTTCCCAACAAAAAACCGAAAGGCACCTGCAATGGCATCTTCCGGTTTAGATGGAGTACGATATTGACTCGACTTTCGGAGTTGGCTGATTGGAATTGGTATCGCCCCATAATTATGGATTGTGATTTAACAACACAAATCCATAATTAGTAAGGAACCGCCCCTCTTTCCAGACCAACGGTTAAGGCCGAAAGTCAAGCTTTGATATAAGGAAATCGTCTAATCAAATAATTTCTCAATTTCCTTCATCATTAATTTTTCATCTATATCTTTTGCTGTGGATAACTCCTGCACAAGCAGGCTCTGGGCAGTATCCAGAAGTTTACGCTCTCCAAAGGATAGATCTTTTTCAAGCTTAAGCTGAAATAGATCCCTGAACACTTCTGCAACATCATAGATTGACCCGGTTTTAATTTTATCCATGTACTCGCGGTACCTGCGATTCCAGGTTTGATTATCAGCAGAAGCTCCCTTTCTCTGCATAACCTCGTAAACCTGGGGAATCTCATTTTTCGGAATTACCTGCCGGAGACCGACAGATTCAACATTGCAAGTTGGAATCATGATGACCATGCCATTTTCTATGATTTTCATCATATAAAAATCCATGCTTTCACCGTTAATTTCCTTACTTTCAATGGCCTCGATACACCCCACGCCATGGGCTGGATACACAGCCAGGTCTCCTTTAAAAAACTCTTTTTTTTCAGGTGCAAGCACTTCTGCCATTGTGGATTCTCCCCCTATTCTTAAGTGAGGACCGTGGATATACCGCCTTTGACCCATTGCCACAACATCAAAAATAATATTTTAAACCCCCCACCATTTTGGAAGGATAAAATTTTTGATATTCCTGTTCAAAAACAAATCAGGGTATATTTCCAGGGGCCTTTTGCGTCTATTTTTCTTTCGAATATTACCAGCAACATTTTGCCCATCATGTAATAATATACCACAAATTCGCACCCACGGCAAATACAAAACAGCAATTCTAATCTTGGGTCAAAATCCATGTGGAGCACTTGGTTTTTATTGAAGGATTAGTTAAACAAAGGAGGGGAGTATTCAACAGCAAAAGACACAATAATACGATTTTAAAATTGACAAAGGATTGGTATTATCCTTTATTAATGAGGTTCATGGCCGAGGAGACCCCTGTTTCGATGAGGGTCACACAGGCATCTGCCCCTGCTGCCACGACATCGTCAAGTTGTTTTATTTCGTCCGGGGTAAATTTTCCCAACACATGGCCCACCGCTCCAGATTCCTGCCGGGGCCTGCCAACCCCCACCCGAACACGATTAAAGGCCTTGTTGCCGCCAAAGGCATCAATAATGGAACGAATCCCATTATGGCCCCCGTGTCCCCGGTTATAGGCCACACGGATGCGCCCAAAGGGAAGGTCAAGGTCATCATGGACAACAATAATGTCAGAAAGTTGAATTTTAAAATAGGAGGAGAGTTTCTGGATGGGAAAGCCACTTCGGTTCATGTAGGACTGGGGTTTGAGCAAAATAATTTGCCGTTGATGAAAAACACCCTTGGCACACTGGGCTTCGAAGCGGGCATTTTTAAAGCCCAGGTTAGCCTGGGAGGCAAGGGCCTCAAGGATGAGAAAACCAATATTATGACGGGTTCGGACATATTCCCTGCCGGGATTGCCCAAACCCACCACCATAACACCACTATTTTGAGACATGGATAAATCGTCCTGAAAAATCTAAGGTAATCAATATTATTTATCTTTTTCTTCCTGTTTCACAAAGGTAATTTCACTGAAAAAAAATTTCAGCCAGCGCTACCCTCTCCACAGGCTTAAGATCCGGTGGGACTCACCGTACATTTTTTATTCTATAACTGCCACGGGCAGACCATATTCTGGCCTCGCCTGGCCACAACGAAGCATAAAAGAATATTAGAGACGTCTACTCTTTCATAAGTAGCCACACATATGTTTTTCGGTATCCTACAGACATATATCATTGATATTTATAGGTTTTGTTTTGAGGAATATATGCCCGGGTACTTATAAATAATATTTACCCTTAAGATAGGCTTACTCGCTCACCGATGCTTCTTCAGCATCAGCATCAGCGTCAACGTCAACGTCAATGTCCAGATCTTCATCATCTTCGGTGGCTTCCTCTTCAGCTGCAGTGGGCGGTACCACAGTGAGAACCGTAAAATTCACCTCATGGGGGATTTCAACATCCGGACCCAGATCAATGGATTCCACATGAACAGAATCACCGATTTCAAGTTCTGAGATATCAATGACAATACTATCAGGCGTATCAGCAGGTCGACAGATCACATCCAGCTCACGCCGGATTACCTGAACCATACCACCCTCTTGCTCGCCCTTGCTTTCTCCACTGGTTTCCACGGGGACGGTAACGGTGATTGTGTTATCAAGGTTGATCTCCTGAAAGTCCGCATGAAGATAATTCAGGCGAAAAGTATCCATCTGAAAATCTTTGAGCATCACGGTGCGTGAATCCTTAGAATCACCTTCCACAACCAGTTTCATGAAGATACCGCTTGTCCCGTTTTTTCTGATAATTTCAGAAAAAGCATAGGTAGGAACGGAAACCGGTACTGGCTCGGTCTCAGGTCCATAAATAACCGCTGGTAACAGCTCGTTTTTTCTAAGGGCACGGGCAGCACTCTTTCCACTGCCCGATCTTATTGATCCTGTTAAATCTATTAGTTCCAAAAGTTTGTTCCTCCGTATCTGTGCCGTTGCACAGATCTGTCATATTATTTTCTATACAAAAAGAGAATTTACAGAATCTCCCCTGTAACTTCGAAGAATGGCTTCACTGACAAGTTTTGAGATGGAAACCTGGGTGATCTTTTCACAGTTTGAAGCTGCCTCGGATAACGGAATGGTATCGGTGACCATAAGGCTTTCCAGAGAAGAATTAGTTATCCGATCCACAGCAGGTCCAGACAAAACCGCATGGGTGCAGCAGGCATGAACCGCCTTTGCCCCTTTTTCTTCAATAATGCCCGCAGCCTCTGTAAGGGTTCCTGCCGTATCCACCATATCATCCAAGATAAGGGCCGTTTTACCCTTTACATCTCCAATAATAGCCATGGCTTTGGCTTGATTGGGGGCACTTCGTCGTTTATCAACAATGGCAAGGCCAGCATGAAGTCTTTTGGCAAAGGCCCGGGCCCGTTCCACACCTCCGGCATCGGGGGAGACCACGACAAGATCACCGGAAAAATTGGCTTTGATATGATCCAGAATAACAGGTGCCGCGTAGAGATTATCCACGGGAATATCAAAAAAACCCTGAATTTGACCCGCATGAAGATCCAGGGTAATGACTCTGTGAGCCCCGGTCTGGGTCAGGAGATCGGCAATCAGCTTTGCACTGATGGGAACCCTGGGAGCTACTTTTTTATCCTGCCGGGAATACCCAAAGTAGGGAATAACCGCCGTGATATAGCTGGCAGAGGAGCGTTTTAGCGCATCAATCATGAGCAAAAGCTCAAAAATATTATCATTTACCGGAGCGCAGGTGGATTGTATAACAAAAACCTCCTGGCGCCTGACGTTTTCCTGAATTTCCACCTGAATCTCACCGTCACTGAACCGATCTATCTTTGCTCTGCCAAGGTGCAGCGAAAGATAATCAGAAATGCTTTGGGCAAGGGCTTTATTGGAATTTCCCGAGAAAACCGACATACCATTCATATAAATTCTCTTCTTCGCAAATCTTAAATTTTTAAAAAGTGGCTGGGGCGGGAGGATTCGAACCTCCGAATGCAGGAATCAAAATCCTGTGTCTTACCACTTGACGACGCCCCATGAATGCGTCATAAAAAAGAAGTTAGAAAAACGCGCTTATTTGCATCACCATGCCATCTCCGGGACAGCATGTCAAAAGCGCACTCTGCCTGTCCATCTTCCCAGAACAGCACAAAAAAAGTGGCCCCACTTCCTGTCATCATAACCTTTTGGGTTAGTAGACTGGCCATCTCCATTTTAAATGCCTGGATCTCTGGGTACAACTCACACGCAGATTTTTCAAGATCATTGTGTAACTCCACGTTGATGTTCAGCACCCGGTTCTCCTCACACGCAATAATCAGAGCATTATTATTAGATTTGTGCTCTGTTGTCAATGCTAATTTGATATTTTTATAGACCTTGGCGGTTGATGCCGATATCCCGGGACTGGCCAGTAATATTTTACAGGGACGTTTCAGTAGACAGGGGGTCAAGACTTCCCCCACTCCCCGGGCCAGGGCTGCCCCCCCCCGAATAAAGAAAGGAACATCCGCCCCCAGACGCAACCCCATCTCCATGAGTGCCGAGACGGAGAATGGAGATTCAAACCGCTGGTTCAATGCCTTTAAAACCGTGGCAGCATTACTGCTGCCCCCCCCGAGCCCTCCCCCCACAGGGATCTGTTTATCAATGACGATGGCAACCCCCCCGGGCACATGGGCCACCCCCCTTTTACGGGCAAGCGTCTCCCAGAAAATGGTGGCTGCCCTGTGGGCAAGGTTGGTTTCATCCTCGGGTACCTGGGGATGGCTGCATGACACAGAAATATCCGACGCATGGAAATCCAGGCTCATCCAATCACACAAATCCACACAGGCCATAACTGTTTCCAGGTCATGATAACCGTTATCTCGCCTGCCGGTGACATGAAGAAAAAGATTAATTTTTGCCGGAGAGGAGACCTGCATTAACACCTCTTGGCTTTTACATAGGCAATCTGCAATTCATGGAGAAGGCTGTTGATGAGATGAGCCTCTTCGGAATCCAGATTTCCCTTGGTCTTTTTCTGGAGAACATCAATGATATCAACCGTCTGCCGGGCCACATCCAAATTTTTAGTTCGGGCACCCGTGGCCGGATCTGGCATCTCCCCCATCTGCACCAGGGCCGTTGAATATAAAGAGACAATAAGGGTTGAAAAATCCGCCTGGGGAAGACCCTTTGGTGGCGGACAGGGGCCTTTGTTTCCGTCACATTCGTTCATACTGAATCCATTACCTTGTGCCATAATCTCCATCTCCTTATTATTTAAGTTTTAAGTAGCTCCCTGGGCCCACACCACATTGGTTCTGATTCCGGCAATGGATGCCAGATGGCCATCCAGCATCAAGTGTTCTACCCTGGTAAAAATCCCTTTGTAAGAGAGTTCCAAATGCAGGGAGTCGACAACATCCACCACCGACACATCGCTTAACCCGCTCAATCCCACCCCATGGAGTTTTAACACTGCTTCTTTGGCCGTAAAACACCGAAAAAAAACAATCTCCCCCGGGGGGGCACGAAAAAGCCCCGCCTCCTGTTCAGAACAAATTCGACCAAACAACCTGGAAGAGACAGGCTTTATCAGCTCAATATCTATTCCAACCGAATACAAAGATGCCACCCCGGCCACATAAAGCGGCTTGTGGGTGAGGGACCAGTGAACATCTCGCCAGGGAAGGGGCTGACCCCGATTTCCCTTTGGAAATTCCTTGATGGTGACACCTGTCTGTCTGGCTGAAAGAGAAACACTCTCCCGGGCCAGCATCCCAAGGGCTTTCACTCGTTGGGGGGGGGGCAGCTCCCAGATGTGTTCCGGCACCTTCAGTACCACTGGAAAAAGAGAAGATGTCAAATCAGAAGATGGAGAGTGGGTACCCCGAAGAATCATCGTCACTCCAGTGAGATAAGTGGGGGAGCAAGGGTAATAATAATATCAGCCACCGTGGTGCCTTCTCCCCTGGCATGGACAAAGAGGGGGTTGATGTCCAATTCCTTTATTTCAGGATAATTTTTCACCATGGCACTGAGGCTCACCTTGTCCTTCTGGCGGAAAGATCAATCACGACAATGGATTCAGGTGAAAATATGGCATCAAGCCTGTCCATTTAAATTTCCATGGCTTAAGTATTAACAGTACCCATCACTTTTTCCATCATCTGCTTCACAGCCATGACCCCAAGGGAATCATCGGGCAATTCCAGAAGGGATTTTCGCTCCATATCAAACTCGAGCAATGCATCATCATTGGGAATGGTGCCAACGATGGGAATGCCAATCTTCTCCACCTCTTCCAGAAAAACATCTCCCAGGGTTTCCGGTGCCCGGTTCACCACCAACCCCACGCTCCCCACCGTGAGCTTGAGATCATCCAACATTGAAGCGATGCGGCCCACGGCCCTAAGTCCCCGCAGGGCATAATCCGTCACCAGAAGCAGCATATCCACCTTGCCACTGGTGCGGCGACTCAGATGTTCCATGCCCGCTTCATTGTCCACCAAAAGGTATTTATAACTTTTTTCCAGCTCTTCTGAAAACCGGTTCAGGATATTGTTCACCATGCAATAACATCCTTGACCTTCCTGGCGACCCATGACCAGAAGATCAAAGTCTTTGTTCTCAATGAGTACCTGGTTCATGAGCATCTCAAGATAGACAATTTTATCCATACCCGAGGGAACCCCCTGGGGATCTTTCATAAAATTTTCCCGGATATCTCCCACGGTTTTTTCAACATTCAGGCCCAGGGTTTCCCCCAGATTGGAGTTGGGGTCTGCGTCCACGGCAAGCACCGGGGAGCACTTATTTGTTGACAGATACCTCAGTACAAGTGATGCCACAGTGGTTTTTCCCACCCCACCCTTTCCAGCCAATGCAATAACTTTACCCATGTTCACTCCCAAAAAATAATATTATTAAGAAAGATTAAGGAACTTAATCACAATAACTGCCACTTCAAAACACAAAATTGCGATTCTTGGGGCATGGGGTATTCAAATTTACCCATATTGTGATAAAGCCCAATTACCCGTATCGGTTGCAATAATATATAAGGACTAATTCAACCAAAAGCAAAGTTTTTCTCACCCCTTCTGGTTCTCTATCCAAATTTTTGCTCCCCGGCAGCGATTACAGCCCGATGAAAAGGTCAACTTTTTGTTGCACATTTTCTCAAAAAAGATATGATTCCCTCCATAAAAAAAGAATATTCAGTATTCGACATTAACTGATTGACATTTCTTCACAACATTCTCTTATTTTTTGGGAATCTTTTCAAAAAAGTATAGGATAAAAAACATGGGCAATACCGCACAAGACATCTTAAGAAAAATTAATTATATTGAAGCTGATATAAACATTCAAAAACAAATTTTATTTTCCATCCCTTCGGCGGAAAAAAAAGAGATGGAAAAGGTACTCAAGGTCATTGCAGGGCAAAAAGAAGAGATCAGTGCTTTGAGGCAGGAAATGAAAGCAGCAGCCCCCGAAGAGTATGCAAGAATCCTCATTTTTGAAGAATCTGCCCAAAAATTCAAAGATCTTGCAGCAAAAAAACAATTCAAAGAGATCTCCACCTTTGACGGTACCACGCCTTGTACCATTTCCCTGAAAGATGGCACAAAGATGGATTGTCTGGTCAAGGCAAAGGACGAGGCAGGGGATTGGACTGCCATGACCCTGGATGGCTCTATCCAAACCTTTCCCGCTGATACGATTGCCTGATTTTCATATAAACGGTCATGTCCTGCTGAACACAACGAATATTGGGTCGTAGACGCGGAGCCAAATGGCTGTATGCCGCCCCCGGGGAGGGGTAATGGAAGCGACCCGGAACTGTTAGACAGCCCAATTGGTCTGTTCCATTACCCCTCCCCGGGGGCTCTGCTGAGGTTGCCCGGAAGTTTTATTTTCTAATAAACTGCCACGGGCAGACCGTATTCTGGCCTCGGCCTGCCCACAACGAAGATTGAAAGAGTGTTAGATAGATCTACTCTTTCATATAAAAAAAAGGCCGGAGGAAAATTCCCCCGGCCTTTATATTCATACAAATTCTTCCCTTAAAAATGGGGAATGGTACCTTTACTTCATACTTAGCTGTGCAGATTTCAAAGTGTTTTTCATGAGCATGGCAATGGTCATGGGTCCAACACCGCCGGGTACCGGGGTAATCTTTCCGGCAATTTCCTTTGCCTTTTCAAAATCCACATCACCCTTGAGAATGGCTTTACCAGTGGCTTCGTTCATGCCCACACGGTTAACCCCTACATCAATAACTGTGGAACCGGGTTTAATCCACTCAGGTTTCACCAGATCGGGAACGCCTGCTGCCACGATAAGGATATCAGCCCGTTTACAATGGGCGGCCAGATCTTTGGTTCGGGTATGAACGATGGTAACCGTGGCGTTGGCACCCACACCCTTCTGGGCCATCATCATGGCAATGGGTTTTCCAACGATATTGGAACGACCCACAACAACCACCTCGGCACCGGAGGTTTCTGTGCCGGAGCGTACGATCATTTCCTGGATACCCGCAGGGGTACAGGGCAAAAATTTTGCTTCGTCACCGCCGATCATCAGGCGACCTACGTTCACAGGATGGAATGCATCCACGTCCTTATCAGGATCAATGGCATTCAATACTTTCTTGTCATCAATGTGTTTGGGAAGGGGAAGCTGAACCAGGATACCATGAATTTCAGGATCCTTGTTATACTTGTCGATGAGGGCAAGAAGCGCTTCTTCTGATATATCAACTGGCTGATCATCCTGGATCTCTTTAAATCCAACACTGAGGGCAGTTTTTACTTTAAGGGTCACATAGCTGATGGATGCAGGGCTGGAACCCACAAGAATCGTTACCAGTCCAGGCACCTTTCCATATTTAGCCTTCATCTCTTCAACATCTGCTTTTACTTCCGCAAGAATATCCTTGCGAATATTGGTACCACTAATAATTTCTGCTGTCATTTTTCTATATTTCTCCTGATTTTTGTAAAAATATGAATCAGTCCCCACCCTCCATAATGACAATAACGCTTCATTCCCCCAGCCACCAGGCCGGGGAAGTAAAGCATTATTGAAAATACGCCATTAATGGGCAGATATTGGTATCCTTGATTTTTCAATCCAAAACGTCCTGGAGCAATAACCCCATTTTAGAGAATCATTCCTCCAAAAGCACAAAGAACTTTCGGGCTGATAATTCGAACTATAGATAGTTTCATATGGGTTCATACTATGCCGAGTCAAAGTTGTTTATAATATCAGCAGGTTATATTTAAATACATATATGAAATCAAATGAACGGCACTATAATTGCAAGGATAGCCATATATTTAATTAAATCTTAGAATACACCTTCAACTTTACCGGTTTCCACATCCACGTCAACACGTTTGAAAGCGGGGTTGGAACCTGTTCCTGGCATGAGGCTGATGGTTCCTGCCACAGGAACGATGAATCCGGCACCACCATAGGTGAGAACTTCTCGGATATTGAGTCTCCAGTTTGTGGGAACACCCTTGAGAGCAGGATTATCAGACAAAGACAAATGGGTCTTCACCATGCACATACCAAGCTTGGCAAGTTCGGGATCTGCCTGGATTCTGGCAATGGCGGAATTTGCCTCGTTGGAGTAGTCAACACCATCGGCACCATACACTTCCTTGGCAATGAGCTCAATTCTCTCTTTGATGGGCATGTCAAGCTCATAGAGGAACTTGAATTCTGTTTTCTCTTCACAAGCTTCAACAACAACGTTTGCAAACTCAATGGCACCGTCTCCGCCCTGCTCCCAGTGACGGGCAAGTGCAACTCGGGCACCCTCAGCCTCAGAAAGCTCACGAACTTTGGCAATCTCAGCATCGGTGTCAGTGTAAAAGGCATTAATGCAGACAACAGGGCTGATACCAGCTTTTCTGACGTTTCTGATGTGATGAATAAGGTTCTCACATCCCTTGGCAACCCAATCCACATTCTCTGAAGCATACTCTTCAGGCATGGGTTTACCAGGAACTGGAACCGGGGCTCCACCGTGGCACTTAAGGGCACGGATGGTGGCAACAACAACAGCACAATCAGGCACGAGACCAGAAAAACGGCATTTGAGGTTCCAGAATTTCTCAAATCCAATGTCCGCACCAAATCCAGATTCTGTGACATGATAATCGGCAAGTTTTAGGCCGACCCTGTCAGCAATGATGGAACTTTGACCAATGGCAATGTTGGCAAAAGGACCCGCATGAACAAGAACGGGCTGGCCTTCCAGGGACTGAATAAGGGAAGGATTCAGGGCATCAACCATCCACGCGGTCATGGCACCTGCCACCTGAAGATCCTCGGTGGTAACTGCTTTGCCTTTCTTGGTGTAGGCAACAACAATCTTGCCCATTCTTTCACGCATGTCCTTGAGATCCCTGGCAACGGCCAGAATGGCCATAACCTCGGAGGAGACGGCAATACCGAACTTTGATTTCATCATGAAACCGTCGGATTTACCATTAACGCCGTCGATGCCGATGATGATATTTCTCAGAGCCTGACAGCAAAAATCCATGATCCAGCCCATCTCAACCCGTGTGGGATCAATGTCAATACGCTTCATGCCGGAAAGTCTTTCCAACTGCTCGTCGGTGTAGTTTCTCTCGTGTTGCAAACGGGATGTCAGCGCAACCATGGCAAGGTTATGGGCGTTCATGATAGCATTAATATCACCGGTGAATCCCAGAGAAAAGGGAGTCAGGGGAATACACTGTGCCAAACCACCGCCTGCCGCAGAACCCTTAATATTCATGGTGGGTCCACCTGAAGGCTGACGAATGGCAGCGGAAACATTTTTACCAATTTTACCAAGGCCCTGAACAAGACCCATGGAACAGGTTGATTTCCCTTCACCAAGGGGGGTGGGAGTAATGGCGGTTACATCAATGTACTTTCCATCGGGTTTGTCTTTAAGACGCTCAAGTACTGCACGGAAATCAATTTTGGCGATGTAATGACCCTGGGGAAGCAATTCCTCTTTGGTCAGACCAAGTTTTTCACCAATTTCATAAATGGTCAGCATGTCTTTTTCTGCATCCTGGGCAATTTCCCAGTCAGCAT
>Ga0307929_1000750_pt1 | contig 29294 bp, 23 predicted proteins | sample AceLakmetage1330_FD_203160 | JGI IMG/M metagenome (GOLD analysis project Ga0307929, IMG submission 203160) | Saline water microbial communities from Ace Lake, Antarctica - #1330 | ecosystem: Environmental > Aquatic > Non-marine Saline and Alkaline > Saline | place: Antarctica: Ace Lake...
CCGTAATTTTACATATCCTTATAAATAAATCCCACCTCGTATTGATTTTTTTATCCGCTCTGTTTATTGCTTGTGCAGAAAAACGATCTTATTATCAACACAAAGCCATGAGTTAACGGTGGCCTTGCTTTGAAAATATAGTTCGGCTTGCCTGTACAGGTAAATATGCTGCCTGGCTCAAACCTTATGGCAAATATCCAGTGTAAACACGTGACCTTTGATCTTCACACAGCCTTAATTTACACTAAACGCTCGGTTTGCAGGCATTTTTATTTTTCAACTTTTTTTGTTGATTACTTGGTGAAAATGAGATAATTTCTCTTGAAACTGACTGGTCAGTGCAATCGGTATACTCAAAACAAAGGCTCGCCCATGAATTATTCTGATAAAACCATCCTCGTCACTGGTGCTTCCTCTGGTATTGGTTCTGCTACGGCCCTTGAATTAGCAAAATTTAAAAATCGAATCATTATCACAGTAAGAAGAGAAAACTTGTTGAAAAATATTTCTGAAAAAATTACCGCAGCAGGTAGTGATGTCTTGGCCATTTCCGGAGATGCCACTCAGGAATCCCATGGAAGAGAGGTTGTACAGAAAATTATCAATACCTATGGAGATATTGATATTGCAATACTCAATGTAGGTATTGGACCACCCTCAAATACCCTGACAGCATCCCCGGATAAGATCAAATTTTGCCTTGAAACCAACTACTAGTTAATTAAAACGTGCATTAAATTTGTATCAAAGGGAGCTGTAGATGTAAACAGAAGAAAAGTCATAACTTGCATGAATATTGATTTTTCTAATATTCAACAATTCAAACAGTACCTTTAATATTTGGTCAGCAACGGCAAGTTTAATCAAGAGATAGAATATTGCCAATGATCTTATTTGTAGAGGCAGAGGCGGGTGAGCAGGGAAAGTGTGTACCGGATTTTAATGGCTGCGGCCGCAAGGACGTGGCAGAGAAGCCAATTCCCCTCGGACCGGGACATGGATGTCCCGTAAGCCTTTCCTGTTGTCACTTGCCGAAGCCAAACACCGCATGTATTTCCCATAAGTTATAAACCTTTATATTATATTTCCTTTCCAAAAAAAAAATCTTGATATATAAAAAACCGAAACCATATGATGTAAAGACTCGAATTTATAGATCAAAGGATATGCCCATGGAAAAACCATCGAGAGTTAAGGCGGTCGCTTCTTTTCTGTTCAAACTTCTGCGGGTTCTTATTGTGCTGGGCATCGCCTTTGCCCTGGCATTCTGGCTGTACGCGAGCCGGTCAATACCTGAGAAAAAAGAACTGGTGCGAACCCCGCCCAGTGTGCGGATATTTGAGGCTCATTCCCAATCTAAAATGATGACGGTGGAGGCCTTTGGCACGGTCAGTCCAAGGAGATTGGTTAAAATTGCCGTGGAAGTGCCCGGACGGATCGTCTATATGAATCCCGGCTTTTTAGAGGGAGGAATGATTGAAAATAAAGCCCTGTTGGTCCAAATCGATCCGCAATCCTATGGTTTGGGCAGAGAGGCAGCAACCATACGGGTTACCCAGGCACGGGTGGATCTGGACAGCCTTAACCAGGAGATAAAAAATCTGAAAAAGGATATGGAACTGGCCGAGACCAATGTGGGCCTGACCCAAAAAGAATTTGCGCGTATGACGGCGTTGAGTCAAAATCAGTTTGCATCCAAAACCAGCCTGGATAAGGCGGAACAGCAACATCTTGCCGCCAGGATCCAATTACAGACCATCCAGAACCGCCGGTTGCTTATCCCGGCCATGGTGGAACAAAAAAAGGCGGCACTGGCCATGGCCGATGTGGAGTTTGACAAGGCAGCCCTGGCATTGGACAGGACCCGGATTCTGTCCGGATTTGACGGATTTGTTCTGGACAAACAGGCGGAGGTGGGGGAGTATGTGAATCCTGGCCAGATTCTGGGGTCTGTCTATGCGAAGGATGAGCTGGATGTGGAGGTGAGAATCCCCCTGGAACAGATGCGTTGGATCCAGACCTTTTTTGAAAATGGCCGTTTGCCCTCAGCCCGGATTCGTATAGCCAATTTTGAGGGTCCCGAAAAAAGGGTATGGGAAGCCACAGTTGCCAGGATTAAGGCCAGGATCGATGAACGAACCAGAACCCTGCCCATGACCCTGGAGATCCAAACGGGAAGCAATAATGGGACGAACACGTTCCGGTCAGCCCTGTTTGATTTAAAACCCGGCACCTTTGTTGGGTGTACGATCATTGGTGAGACCTATGAAAATATTTTTGTGTTGCCCCGGCATTTGCTCAAACCCGGGAATGTTTTGTATCTTGTCACGGATTCTCACCTGGAGATGCGGCAGGTTCGTGTGTTGCGCAAATTTGAAGAACAGGCGTATATCAATGGCGGGCTTACCAATGGGGACAAGATTATTGCATCTCCTGTTCCCGGCGCCCTTGAGGGGATGGAATTGACCATTAAAGAAAATGTACAGCAAATGGGAAAAAAACCATGAATTCCCTGGGCAAATGGTCTGTTGAGCACAGGGTTTCGGTAAACCTGATCATGGTCTTTTTGATTGTGGCCGGTTTTTTTACGGTCATCAATATGAAGCGGGAAATGTTTCCTCAATTTTCCCTGGATATGATCAATATTGGTGTCACCTATCCAGGTGCCTCCCCTGAAGAGGTGGAAGAGGGCATCTGCATCAAGATTGAAGAACAGCTTAAAAGTCTTGAAAATATCAAAACCATGTATTCAACCTCCCTTGAGGGACATGGTTCTGTTACGCTGGAACTAGCTGCCGGAAGCAATATCAATGAAAAACTAGATGAAATCCGAACGGAAATCGATTTGATCGATTCATTTCCTGAACAGGCCGAAGATCCGGTTATCATTGAGATTAAAAACAATGAGCCGTCCATATATCTCGCGGTCTATGGGGATGTGGATGAGCGGGTGTTGCGGGATACGGCTGAAAAAATTCGGGATGACCTGGTGGACACAGATGCAATTTCCCTGGCAAGTCTGACCGGGGTCAGGGAGTTTGAGATTTCCATTGAAATATCTGAAGCAAGCCTTCGCCAGTTTAATCTTTCCTTTGATCAGGTGGTGGCAGCTGTCAAGACCGGCAGCTTGGAACTGCCCGGCGGGAAAATAAAAACCCGGGGAAGCGAGTTGTTGGTCCGGGCCAAGGGGAAGCTGTATACCGGGGAAGAATTTGAGCGCATCCCGCTTGTGACACGATCCGACGGCACGGTGATCCGTTTAGGGGATGTGGCAAGGGTAAAGGACGGGTTTGAAGAGACCGATATCACGGCCCGGTTCAATGGGAAGCCTGCGGCAATGATTGTGGTAAGCCGCACCGATTCTCAGGATACCATTGCCATTTCAAATACAGCCATCGACTATATGGAAACTCACAAGGACCTGATGCCCAAAGGCGTGACCCTGGGGTATTGGTTTAATATCGCAGACATGGTTCAAGATCGCATTGATCTGTTGCTCAAGAACGGGGCCCAGGGAATATTATTGGTCTTTATTGTGCTGGCCCTGTTTCTGGATCTGGGTCTTGCCTTTTGGGTGGCATCGGGAATTCCCATCTCTTTTATGGGGGCATTTCTGGTGTTGGATTATTTTGGCGCTTCGATCAACATGCTTTCCCTGTTCGGGTTTATCATGACCCTGGGGATATTGGTGGATGATGCCATCATTGTGGGTGAGAATATCTATACCCACTATTCCATGGGCAAATCCCCAAAACAGGCGGTGATGGACAGCATGGAGCAGATCGGGGGTCCCGTGGTCATGGCGGTGGCAACCACCATCGTGGCTTTTACCCCTTTGATGTATATTTCCGGGATTATGGGTAAATTTATTTCCATCATGCCCCAGGTGGTGATCTGCATCCTTGCTGTTTCCCTTTTGGAAGCCTTTATTATCCTTCCGGCCCACCTGGAACATACCCTGACACCAGCCAAGCAGAATAAAAGCGGGTGGTATCGGCTCTTTTTTTTCTGGCTGGGCTGGCTGAAAAAAGACATCACAGACGGTCATGCCTGGGTCAGACGTCGGGTGGAAAAAAAAATGAACCAGTTTATCCATTTCGTTTATCTGCCCGTTTTACGGTATTGTGTGCGGAACCGCTACTTTACCCTGGCCATAGGGGCCGGGTGTCTCATTGTCTCTTTAGGGCTTCTGGCCGGGGGGCATGTGCCCTTTGTTTTTTTTCCCAAGACTGATTCCAACTGGATCATTTCCGAGACCATCTACCCACTTGGCACCCCCTTTGACACCACGGAAAAGACCATCAAACAGATTGAACAGGGGGCCTTTGAACTCAACGATTATTTCAGGAACCGGGTAAAGGGTGGCAAGGATCTGGTGGTCAATAATTTTTCCCTGGTGGGGGTTATTCCCAGGCGGGACTGGAAACCAGGGGTCTATGGCGGACATTGTGGCGAAGCCTGGATCGAAATTTTGCCTGCGGACATGCGACCCGGTATTCCCGCTCCCGAAGTTACGGCCAAATGGCGGGAGCTGATCGGGGATATTCTGGGGGTTGAACAATTAACGTTTACCATTATCAGCGGCGGTCCCGGCGGTAATCCTATTGAAATCAGGCTTGTGGGAAGTGATCTGGCCCTGCTTGAACAGGCGGCCAAGGTGCTTAAACAGGAAATTTCCACTTATCCGGGAACCTTTGATATCACAGACGATTTTCGGCCCGGAAAAATGGAAAAACAGATTTTTATCAAAAAAGGGGCGGAATCTTTAGGCGTTACCATGGCGGACATTGCCATCCAGATTCGCCAGGCCTATTACGGGGATGAGGCCTTAAAAATCCAGCGGGGAAAAGATGATATCAAGGTAATGGTGCGGTATTCCCAGGAGGAGCGGGAAACGGAAGCCAGCATTGATGATTTGAGAATTCGTACTCGGGATGGGAGGCAGATTCCCTTGAACCAGGTGGCCCGCCTTGAGATGGAGCAGGGCTATTCCACCATCCTGCGGGTGGACAGAAAACGGGTGATCACCGTGATCTCCGATCTGGATGAGGATGTGGCCAATGCCCAGAAGATTGTTGACAACTTGCGAACAGGGTTTTTAGACAGTCTGGTGAATCGATTTCCCGGTGTTTCCTATGATCTTGAGGGCCAGGCCAAGCGGACCGAAGAATCCATCGACAGTCTGATCAAAGGGTTTTCCCTGGCAGGCATGGTGATGTTTTTGCTCCTGGCCAGCCAGTTTAGATCCTATATCCAGCCGGTGATCATAATGACAGCTATCCCTTTTGGCCTCATTGGTGCCATTGTCGGACATTTTTTCATGGGGCTGGATATTACCATGATCAGTATTTTCGGGATTGTGGCCCTGTCCGGTATCGTGGTCAATGATAGCTTGATCCTGATTGATTTTATTAATGACAAGGTGCGTGGCGGGAAACCGGTGTTTGATTCGGTAATAGAGGCCGGGCAAAGCCGTTTCAGGCCAGTGTTGCTCACCTCTGTGACAACGGTGGCAGGGCTTTTCCCCTTGCTGCTGGAAACAAGCTTCCAGGCCCAGTTTCTCATCCCCATGGCCGTGAGCATCAGTTTTGGTCTGATTGCCGCCACAGGGTTAACCCTGGTATTTGTGCCAGCCCTATATGTGGTGATAGTGGATGTGACAAGGGTTTTTATGGCAAAACAAGAGAATGGGACAGGAACGGCCCTGGAAATGAATGAAGCACAAATTACAAATAAAAGAGGCCACTAATTATGGATTCTATCTTTAATAAATCCTTCTGGATCAACGAGTGGGAACAAGATAAATCAAGTGATACCTATGCGGTTCACAAGGGGTTTTCCACGCCCGAGTATTGGGACAAGGCTTCCACAACTTATGACAAGAGTGAACGAGAGATCCAAGACCGGCGCCTTGAAAAAACCCTGGGACTGTTGAAACAAAAAGGCTTTTTGTTTGAGGGGATGACGGTGCTTGAGATCGGGTGCGGAACTGGTCTTCTAGCCATGGCCCTGGCAAAAAAAGGGGCCCATGTAACCGCCCTTGATTTTTCCCAGGGAATGCTGGATCGATTTTTTGAACGGTTAACACCGGATCTGGCAGACCGGGTCACTATTCTATCCGAAGATTGGCATACGCTTGATATTCAAAAAAAGGGCTGGGCGAAACAATTTGACCTGGTCATCGCCTTCATGTCCCCGGGAGTTGCAACTGCAGATGCTTTTTTTAAAATGATGGCATGTTCGAAAAATGGATGTGCTGTCCGGGGGTGGGCGGCCAGACAGCAGCATGAAATTTTAACCCATCTTTGGGAAAAAATCATGAACACCACTTTAGATGACAAACCCCAGAGTATTCTGTACAAGATCAATCTGCTTTTTTCCCTGGGGCTTTTTCCGGATATTGTCTTTGACACGGTGGAGTGGGATCAAAATGTAAGCCTGGAGCAGGAATTTGATAACCAAATGGCTTTTTTTTCAAAGGTGAGCGATAAACCGGTTGCCCTACTTGGAAAAATTATTCAGGATTACCTTGAATCCATCGCCAATCAAAGGGTCATTACGAAAAAACAAAAGGGCCTGACCGCCACGGCGGTTTTTTCGATTAGGCCCCTTATTTAAAAATCCAGGGCAATCCGGGCAAACAATTCGTTGGTCTCTGAATCAACCGTGGTATTGCTACAGAATCCTTTTGGGTTATTTGTCGTTGCGAGTGGGGCAGGCATCCATGAATGCAATAAATTCCTGGAACTTTTTAAAGGTGTCTTTGTTCATGGCATGTTCCATGCGGCAGGCAGTGTCATTGGCTGTTTTTTCATCCACCTTGAGTATCCGGAAGAAAAAATCTTTCAGCAGTATATGGCGGCTTTCGATTTCCTGGGCAATTTTTTTTCCTGAAGGCGTCAGGGTTACATACCCATAGGGTTCATAATGGATAAATTTATGGGCAGCCAGTTTTTTGAGCATTCCGGTTACGGATCCCCGTTTGATATCCAATTTTTCAGCAATATCTTTCGATCGGGCAACGGTATTCTTAGTCTGAAGTTCCAGTATGGTCTCAAGATAATCTTCAAGGCTCTCGGAAAGTTCATTCTCTTTGGCCATTGTGCCTCCTTTATATTGTTTTAACTGTTATTCTTATACCCTGATTATATAGTAAGTCAAATAATCATTTCTTAGCTTTTTGAAAAATGTTATTGACATAATTAAAAGTTAGCTATATAAAACTTTTTTTAAAGCGTTCTCATGGTATGGATTTTGCTTTTTTTATTGTCATAAGGGAAAATATAATTATACTATATGGGTAATAAAGTTTACCCAAGCGTCATACCCATAAATGAAATTCTAAATTTTGAGGTGATATATGACCGACGATACCAAATCCATTACGCCTGAAATAGTAAATGACGAAGAAGAGAAGACAGAAAGCGGGTTGGTAGAGCAAAATGTCAAACCTGATATATTATACCTGGTTCCCATAACAGGTCGTCCCCATCTGCCAGCCCAGGTCCAGCCGCTGATTGTTGATAAAAAACGGTGGGAAGAAACCCTGAAAAAAGCATCAAGGGATTCAAAAAATCTTCTGGGACTCGCCTATTTAAGTGAGGTAAAGGGAAAATATGTGTATCAGAAAGATTTTCCCAAGGTCGGCTGCGTGGTCCGCATGATCAATATTACAGATGTGGAGGGTCATATCCAGTTTATTGCCCAGGGACTTGAACGCTTTAAAATTAAAAGATTTCTCTCTGATAAACCCCCCTTTGTGGTCGAGGTGGAATACTTTGAAAAAATGGAAGAGGATGAAGACTTGTTAAAGGCCTATGCCATTTCCATCATCAGCTCCATCAAAACGCTTTTGTCTTTGAATCCGCTGTACTCAGAGGAGCTCAAACAATACCTGGGCCGGTTCAGTCCGGACCAGCCCTCTCCTTTGACAGACTTTGCCGCAGGCATTACCACAGCCTCCGGGCCGGATCTCCAGGAAATTTTGGAAATAGAATCTGTAATTGAACGGATGAAAAAAGTCTTGATGCTGCTCCAAAAAGAGATAGAGATTGCCAAACTTCAGACAAAGATTCAAAAAGATCTGAACACCCAGGTGGATGATAACAAGCGTAAGTTTTTTTTAAAGGAACAGCTCAAGGCCATCCAGAAAGAACTGGGCATGCAAAAGGATGACAAAACCAGCGATGTGGATAAATTCAAGGCAAAATTTGAAATGCTCGATCCACCGGAGCATGTGGTGGAGCGCTTTGAAGAGGAAATTGAGAAATTATCTGTATTGGAAACAGGTTCTTCTGAATACGGGGTAACGCGAAATTACCTGGACTGGATCACCTCCTTTCCCTGGGGGATTCATTCCGAAGACAATATTGATATTGCCCGGGCAGAAGAGATCCTTGAACGGGATCATGCCGGGCTTTCCGATGTCAAGGAGCGGATCATCGAGTTCTTTGCCGCAGGAGTCTATAAAAAAGACATATCCGGGTCTATTATCTTGTTTGTGGGACCTCCGGGTGTGGGAAAAACTTCCATCGGAAAGTCCATTGCCGAAGCCCTTGGGAGAAAGTTTTACCGGTTTTCTCTGGGGGGCATGCGGGACGAGGCGGAGATCAAAGGCCACAGAAGAACCTATGTGGGGGCTCTGCCCGGTAAAATGGTCCAGGCCCTTAAGGATACAAAGGTGGCAAATCCCGTGATCATGCTCGATGAGGTGGACAAAATCGGGGCTTCCTACCAGGGGGATCCGGCCTCGGCCCTGCTGGAAGCCTTGGATCCGGAACAAAATAGCGAATTCCTGGACCATTACCTGGATCTTCGCGTTGATTTGTCAAAGGTGTTGTTCATTTGTACGGCCAATACTCTGGATACCATTCCCGCTCCCCTCCTGGATCGGATGGATCGGATCAATTTGTCCGGGTATATCACGGCGGAAAAAATGGAGATTGCCAGAAAGCATCTCTGGCCGAGATTGTTGAAGCGAAACAATTTGACGAACAGTATCATTACCATCACCGACCCCACCATCCAATACCTCATTGAGGGGTATGCCAGGGAGGCCGGGGTCAGGGGGCTTGAAAAATTGCTCAACAAGATCATCCGGAAGAGTATTGTTACCATCCTAAAAGAGAAAAAGAAAAAAATCCGGATCAATATCAAATCTCTGGAAGGGTATCTGGGATCACCCTTTTTTACCAAGGAAAAGCAGATGAAAGGGGTGGGAATTGTGACAGGCCTTGCCTGGACCTCCATGGGAGGGGCCACCCTTTCCATTGAGGCCGTAAAGGTTCACGGGAAAAGTTCCGGGTTTAAGCTGACGGGCAAACTCGGAGAAGTGATGCAGGAATCAGCCGCCATTTCCCTGTCCCATGTCCGGGCAAATTCCAAGACCTTTGGTATTGCGGAAGATTATTTTGATAACGCCTTTATTCACATCCATGTGCCCGAGGGCGCTACTCCCAAGGACGGTCCCAGTGCCGGAGTCACCATTACCACGGCACTGGTTTCTTTGGCCACGGGCAAGTCTATTCAGCGGCCCCTTGCCATGACCGGTGAAATTACCCTTACCGGAGATGTGCTGCCCGTGGGGGGGATAAAGGAAAAAATTATTGCTTCCCGGCGTATCGGGATCAATGAAATTATCCTGCCCCATGGGTGCATAAGCGAGTTCAAAAAGCTTCCCGATCATATTAAGGAAGGGATAACGTTTCATTTTGCCAAAAAATACAAGGATGTTTACGAGATCGTGTTTAAACCATAAGTGTCCATAAATCTTGACAAACCCAGGTGCATGCAATGTCCTCCCTCCTCCGAAGGGGGGGGGGGCAGTGCAGTCTATTTTTGGCCTATATCAATGTCCGGATTCTTTCCCAGGCCGTTTCCGGGATCTGGGCACCCATGACCTGGCAAACTTCGTAGCCGCAGGCAGATCCAAGCTGCCCGCTTTTTTCAATGGAAAATCCATTGGCGATGCCGAACAAAAAGCCTGCTGCCCAAAGGTCTCCGGCGCCGGTTGTATCCATTGGATCTTTGCCGGATACGGGGTCAATTCGGGTGATTTGGTCCATAAAAGAGACAAAACTGCCTCTTTTCCCCACCTTTAAAACGGCGTAGGTAACATCCTGAGACAACACTTCCATGGCAGTCATTTCATCGGTAAAACCGGTATATGCTTTTGCCTCATCTTCATTGGCAATGAGAATATCCACATACTCTTTGACAATATCTTGTAAAATTGTTTTTGAGGCATTGACCACTTCAAAACTGGCAAGGTCCAGGGCAATGAGGGAACCTGCTGTCTTGGCTGCTTGTATGGATGCCATCATAAGATCCGGGTTGAACAGTAAATAGCCTTCAATGACGCTGATGGCGGTACCTTTAAAGAGTGCGGGCGTGATACCGGCCGGAGCAAGTTCTGTGGAAGCGCCTAGAAACGTGAACATGGAACGCTGGGCATCCGGGGTGATCACGGACAACACCTTGCCCGTGGGAGAAGAGGGGGAAATGGAAAGTTGTGGTTCCACATGGCAGGAGATGATCTGGGATTCAAATTTCTTGCCATAGGCATCATTTCCCCTGCGACCGATAAACCTGGCATCACCCCCCAGGTTTCCCACGCCTATTATGGTGTTGCAGGCAGCGCCTCCGGGTATAATGATCGGGGATTGGGAGGTTTTTGACAGAATCGATTCAATGTCATGGTCCTCCACCAGGGTCATTCCCCCCTTTGTTTTTCCAAGGTTCTGTAAAAATTGATCGGTTTCATTGATGAGGACATCCACGAGGGCTGAGCCGATTCCGGTGATTCGTTTACTGGTTGCTTCTGGCATATATTTTCTCACAAAAAAGGTTTGTTGTCTGCCCCTGGAGGCTGGGTTTTTATCTGGTTTTTGTTAGGAATAATAAAAGGTGTCACCCAATTGTCAAGGAAATTATGGTATTTGATACAAATATGAACATATCTTGATATATTTTTGAGTCACTATTGACAAATGGGTTATAAAAAATTATTAATAGAGAGGCAAAATTTTTAATAATTTTACAATATATTATCGAAAGAAAATAAAATTATCATCAAATAAAAGGAGTTTGAAATGTCAGAAAATAAAGTATCCTTATTTACATCTGAATCAGTTACAGAAGGACATCCTGATAAAGTGGCAGACGCTATTTCCGATAGCATTTTAGATGCCATCATGGCGGAAGATAAAAAATGCCGGGTTGCCTGCGAAACTCTTGTGACAACCGGTTTGGCCATGGTGGCTGGTGAAATTACAACCGATTGCTATGTGGATATTCCCCAGGTGGTTCGAAATACCATCAAAGAGATCGGGTATAATTCTTCGAATATGGGCTTTGACTGGCAGACCTGTTCTGTTGTCACCAGTATTGACCAGCAGTCTGCTGATATTGCCCAGGGGGTTGACGAAGGTGCGGGCCTTCATAAGGAACAGGGGGCCGGTGACCAGGGGATAATGTTCGGGTTTGCCACAAATGAAACCGAAGAACTCATGCCCATGCCCATTACCTATGCCCATAAATTGACCAAGCGCCTGGCCCAGGTCCGGAAGAATGGGGCCCTTGATTTTTTAAGACCCGACGGCAAGTCCCAGGTGACCATTGAGTATCTGGATGGAAAACCCAAGCGGGTGGATACGGTGGTTGTTTCCACCCAGCATTCTCCGGATGTTTCCCATGATGACCTTAAGAATGCCGTGATTAAAGAGGTTATTAAAAAAGTGATCCCTGAAAATATGATGGACGGGGATACCCGGTTTTTCATCAATCCCACCGGCCGGTTTGTCGTGGGGGGGCCTATGGGAGATTGCGGGGTGACCGGACGTAAAATTATCGTGGATACCTATGGCGGACAGGGCAGCCACGGGGGGGGATGTTTTTCCGGCAAGGATCCTTCAAAGGTGGATAGAAGTGCTTCCTATATGGGAAGATATGTCGCTAAAAACATGGTGGCGGCAGGGTTGGCAGACAAGTGTGAAATCCAGGTGGCCTATGCCATCGGTGTTGCCCAACCTGTATCCTTGCTGGTTGATTTCATGGGCACCGGTAAAATTTCTGAAATCCGTGCCATTGAAATTGTCAAAGAGGTTTTTGACTTGAGACCGGCTGCGATTATTCAGGAGCTGGACCTTTTGCGGCCTATCTACAGGAAAACATCTGCCTATGGCCATTTTGGAAGAAAAGACCCGGATTTTTATTGGGAAAGAACCATTAAAGCCGATCAAATAAGAAATCTGGCGGGGCTATAAACTTTTTACCAAGCACCATACACGGCCGCCTGAACCAAAAATAGATATTAAGGTTGGGCGGCCCTTTTTGTCCGCGGGATACCAAGACCATAAAAACGGTATCCTGTTTAAAACCAATCTGATTTGATAATCATGCAATATAAAAATAGTTAAAAAGGAGTTAAACATGCAACAGCCAAGCAAAGACCCTAATTTTATTGATCTTGATCCGGGTTTGAAATATAAGGTCAAAGATATCGGCCTTGCCGAGGACGGTCACAAGGACATGCAATTGTCTGAAAAAGAAATGCCGGGACTCATGGCCATCCGTGAAAAATATGGCCCCCAAAAACCCCTGGCCGGACTGAAAGTTATGGGCAGCCTTCATATGACCATCCAGACCGCCATGCTAATTGACACCCTGTATGAACTGGGTGCTGACATTCGCTGGGCCACCTGTAATATTTTTTCCACCCAGGATCATGCCGCTGCTGCGATTGCGCAAAAAGGCTCGGCTGCTGTTTTTGCATGGAAGGGCGAAACCATGGAAGAATTTTGGTGGTGTACGGAACAGGCCCTGACCTGGCCAGACGGTTCTGGTCCTGATCTCATCGTTGACGATGGGGGGGATGCCACCCTTTTTGTCCACCAGGGCGTAAAAATGGAAAAAGATCCCTCTTTACTGGAAAATGAGACCCACAGCGTGGATGAACGCTGCCTCATGGACCGTCTCAAGGTAAGTATCAAGAAGGACAACCAAAAATGGACAAAAATTGCCAAGAGTATCAGGGGCGTTTCCGAAGAAACCACCACAGGCGTTCACAGACTTTATCACCTGGCTGCCAAAAAGGAATTGCTGTTTCCTGCCATTAATGTCAATGATTCGGTTACCAAATCAAAATTTGATAATCTATACGGATGCCGTGAGTCCCTGGCCGATGGGATCAAACGGGCAACAGATGTGATGCTGGCCGGAAAAACCGTTGTTGTGGCTGGATACGGGGATGTGGGAAAAGGGTGTGCCGCTTCCATGAAAGGATATGGGGCCATTGTCCTGGTTACTGAAATTGATCCCATCTGCGCACTCCAGGCTGCCATGGAAGGGTATGAAGTGGTTACCATGGAAGCTGCAGCGACAAGGGGCGATATATTTGTCACTGCCACGGGAAGTTATCATGTCATCACGGGCAAGCACATTGAGCAGATGAAGGATGAATCGATTATTTGTAATATTGGTCACTTTGACAATGAAATTGAAATGAGCTTCCTGGACAATAATCCCACGGCTAAAAAAGTGACCATTAAGCCCCAGGTGGACAAATGGACCCTTGAATCGGGCCGCTCCGTGATTGTCCTGGCAGAAGGCCGTCTGGTAAACTTGGGATGTGCCACCGGTCACCCCAGTTTTGTCATGAGTAACAGTTTTTCCAACCAGACCATGGCCCAAATTAAATTGGCCCAGGAAAAATTGGAAAAAAAGGTCTATACCCTGCCCAAGGAATTGGATGAGGAAGTGGCCCGCCTTCATTTGAAAAATCTGTCCGTTACCCTGACAAAATTAACCCAGGAGCAGGCTGACTATCTCGGGATTCCCGTGAACGGACCCTTTAAGTCCGATCATTATAGATATTAAACTAAATAGGTAATATTGGTGTTAAAATCCAGAAAAATGAATTTTTAACAGGGTGTTACTCGGGTTTTTTCAGAGACGGGAAGGGGGGAAAGAAAATATATTTTAAAAAATGGTGTAAAAACAGTTAATTATAACTTATATTAAGTTTTTTTATGATGGCGGCATAAATATTGTATATATAATTAACTAACATATAAAAACAAATGATTTTCATCTTTTTCCTTTTCTAAAAGAGGCTGCCCCATAAAACGGAGCAGCCTTTTTTGGTTTTGGATATCAATTCTCCTTGGGTTTCTTTTTTCATTTTCCCCTGTGTTAATAAAAATGAATTCCCAATAACCATTCAAATACTTAGTTAATTCGAATGGTTATATGTTTTTTAGAATGGCAGTGATGAAATGGGTTCAAAAAAATAAACTTTTCAGGGTTGAAGAATTCAGAAATCTAAAAGCATTGCCGGTTCATTTAGTTGATCTATCAACTAAATAGAATATTCTGAAACCTGCATGTATCCTATAAGTATTGCTTCTTATTGTTTAATTATAGTATTTTGTTGATTGGAAAGTAATTTTTTACTTGACAAGGTAATCAACCTATCGCTATTTAATAGCTATGAAATAGTTACGGTGTTTCCGTCTGTTTTATAATAAGGGTTATAAAGGGGTGTCTCATTTTCCAATTCGTAAACAAGGGGGGGGTATGCCGTCTAATAAGTATTTTAAACATGAAGGCCCGTGGTCTGATGCAAATGATCCGTTGATGTGCAGCGATACCGGGGACTGGCGAACCAAGCGCCCGGTGGTGGATAAGGAGAAATGTATCTTCTGCGGGTTCTGTGCCATTTATTGTCCCATCCAGATCATTGAGATGAAAGGGGATACCCATTTTGAGGCAGATTTAACTTTCTGTAAAGGGTGTGGGATCTGTGCCAAGGAATGTCCCAAAGATGCCATTACCATGATGCCAGAGGGGGATTTTAAACGATGAATACACAGGCCAAAATCAAAGAGAAATCCAAAACACAAATTAAAGTCATCACCGGAAACGGGGCAGCCGCCATTGCAGCCAAGCTTGCCCGCCCCGACGTTGTGGCAGCCTATCCCATTACGCCCCAGACAGAAATAATTGAGCAGATTTCCAAATTCCATGCCAATGGTGAGATGGATTGCGAGCTGATCACGGTTGAAGGGGAAAACTCGGCCATGAACGCGGTTATGGCAGCTTCCCTTGCAGGAGGGCGGGTATTCACCGCCACCTCTTCCTGGGGGCTTGCCTTTATGTATGATGCGGTTCTGGCAACGGCAGGGGCAAGGGCGCCGGTGGTCATGGTGAATGTGAATCGGGAAACACCGGGTATTATTGCGGTATCTTCCGGCCAGCAGGACATGATTTCCACCCGGGATAGCGGATGGATATTTTTAATTGCCGAAGATTGCCAGGAAGTCATGGATGTGGTTCTCCAGGCATATCGCCTGGCAGAGGATTTCGATATCCAGGTGCCGGTGATGGTGCATTATGACGGGTTTTATCTTTCCTATCTGTCCGAAGGAGTGGATATTCCGTTTCAGGAAGATGTGGACACCTTTCTTTCCGTCTTAAAGGACCAGCCTGAAAGAACAAAACTTATTCCTGGTGGGAAAATGGGTTGTGGGTCCCATGGTATTTTGGGCGGATATCTGGAATTGCGGCACAAACACATGTCTGCCATGGAAAGAGCCAAAGATAAATTTGATCTTATCGACCGAGAGTTTGAAACTATTTTTGGAAGGTCTTACGGCGGGCAGGTTGAAGAATACAGAATGGAAGATGCCGATGTGGTGCTGGTGGGGTCGGGTTCCATGTGCGGCACCATTAAAACCGTGATCGATAAAAAACGGGAACAAGGGATCAAAGTAGGCCTTTTGAAAATGAGAATGTATCGTCCCTTTCCGTCTGAAGCCCTTATTGCGTCCCTTAAAGGTAAAAAAGCCATTGGCGTTGTGGACAGAAGTCTTGCCTTTGGGTTTAAAGGCGGTCCTATCTATACAGAGCTCAAAGCATTTGAAACACAGCTTGAAGGGTCTAAAATGATAAGCTTTCTGGATGGTATCGCCAATACAGACATCACCACCGCCAATGTGGGACAGATGATTGATACAATTTGTGATCTTGCCGCCGGAAAAGAGGTCCGGGAAGTCACCTGGGTGTGTTATCCGGAAGCCCATGAAGCATTGCCAAAAACAGGAGGGCAATAAGATGGCCGAAATAAAGAAAGTCAAACCAACTAAGATCCTGGATCATTTTGTTCATGAGGATCCCTTTTCCAAGGGGGTGGCATTTTGTCCGGGTTGCGCGCTGGAATTGTTATTGCGACTGATTCCAAGGGTTTTAGGCAATGATATCGTTATCACCGGCACCCCGTCTTGTTCAGCACCGGTACTTTTGGGACAGAATAATCAATCCTGGCATACCCTTTCCTATTTTGGAACCTTGATGACCGGTGCTGCGGCAAATGCCACAGGTCTTGCAAGGTATTATAGAAAAGCGGGAATAGACAACACCGTGGTTTGTTTTAATGGAGATGGAACCGCTGCTGATATTGGATTTGGAAATTTGTCCGGGGCTGCCGAACGAAACGAACCCTTTATTTATATTTGCTATGACAATGAAGGATATATGAATACAGGGATTCAAAAGAGTGGAACAACCCCTTATGGTGCAACCACGACAACCACACCGAAGGGATCCATTCACAAAGGGAAAAATCTTCGCCGGATGAATCTGGCTTTGAAAATGGCCATGCATAAGATTCCGTATGCAGCGACTGCAACTTTGAGTGATTTGGATGATTTGGCGAAAAAATTGAAGAAAGCCAAAGAAGCCAAAGAAAGAGGATTTGCATTCCTGCATGTCCTGGCACCCTGTACAACAGGATGGGGTCATAAACCCGAAGACACAATTGAGGTCTGCCGCAGGGCTGTTAATACCAATTATTTCCCCCTCTGGGAAGCGGTTGACGGCAAGATTCGGATGACCAAAACCGTTAAAAAGCCCAAACCTTTATCAACCTATACCGAGTTGAGTAAAAAATTCGCACATATGACCAAAGAAGATATGCAGATACTTCAGGATGATGTGGATTACGAATTTTGTATTTTGGGCGGGTTGAGTGTACTGGATGGAGAATGCCAGCTTCCAGTTTCTGCAGAAGATTAAACGAGGAGACTTTAAAATGAGTGAAGTCAGATTTCACGGAAGGGGAGGCCAGGGGGTTGTTACCACATCGAAAATTTTGGCCAATGCCTTTGTTCTAACCGGGCAATTTGGTGCCAGTTTTCCCATGTTCGGATTTGAAAGACGCGGGGCGCCTGTCACCGCATTCGGTCGATTTTCAGACAAGCCGGTCAGGGAAAAAACACAGATTTATAATCCGGATATCCTGGTGGTTTTAGATCCGTCCCAGAGGACGTGGCCAACCGTTTTCCAGGGCCTTTTGCCCGGGGGGATGATGCTGTTAAATGATTCCGAGGATACGGGGGACATCTCCCAGGAAAATTTAAGGAAACTTGCGGTTATTGATGCCAATAAAATCGCATTGGAAGAGATCGGGTTGGCCATACCCAATACGGTTATTGTAGGGGCTTTTGCACGAATGTCGGGCCTGCTTGGGATTGAGCCCTGCTGCGACGCGCTGGCAGATTATTTTTCAGGCAAAAAATTAGCCGCCAATATCGGGTGTGTACGAAGAGGGTTTGAAGAGGTGGAAATATTTGATCTATAGGCGTAAGGGTCAATGAAGGGATAACTTTTTAATCGTAAAAGGAGTTGTTATGCCTAGATGGGGAATGGTAATCGACGTAAAAAGGTGTATTGCATGTTGGGGTTGCACCATCGCATGTAAAGAGGAACATTTTCTTCCTCCCAGAGTATTGTTTAACAGGGTTCTTATTGGAGAAACCGGGAAATTTCCGACATCCAGCAAGTTGATCTATCCGGTTCTTTGCAATCATTGCACGGATGCGCCTTGCGTGGAAGCATGTCCCACCGGAGCAACCTATATCAGAGAAGATGGGATTGTGGTGGTGGATGATGATAAATGTGTCGGCTGCCGGGCTTGCCTTGTGAGCTGCCCCTACCAGCAGAGAACCTATTATGACCAGAAAGTCAAAGACAGGGAGTATTTTCCGGGCCAGGGCAAAACCGAGATGGAACTGATTGGTGAAAAGCTTTACCCCTTAAAGCTGGGAACGGTTATTAAATGTAATTTTTGTGCTGAACGGATTGATGACGGCCTTAAACGAGGGCTTACCCCCGGAACGGACGATGATGCGACACCGGCCTGCGTAATTGCCTGTCCTGTTGGGGCAAGGATATTTGGAGATCTTAGCGACCCTGAAAGTGATGTCAGCCGTTTGATCATGGAGAAAAAGGGCAAACAGCTCCGGCCGGAATTTGGTACTGAACCAAACGTCTATTATATTGATTAACCAACAGGGGGAAATATGACCTATAAAACAGATGAAATTTGGGAAGACAAATGGGTAAATACCACCTGTGGCGTGTGTTATTGCGGCTGTGCTGCAAGGGTGCGGGTGGTGAACGGTGTGCCGGTAAAAATTGAAGGCATAAAAGAAAGTACCATGGGAGGTACTGGGGCCGGCCTTTGCGGTAAAGGAATCGCAGGGCTGATGTACTACCATGATCCCAACCGGATTAAAAAACCGCTTCGACGCACCAATCCTGAAAAAGGGTTTGGCGTTGATCCCAAGTGGAAAGAAATTGAATGGGACGAGGCCCTTGAAGAGATATCCACAAGAATGAAAAAGATCATGGAGGACAATCCCAATAAGATTCTCTTCACAAACCAGACCATGCGGGCAAGTGACGGTCCCCATAATCATCTTTATTTTTATGCAAAGGCCTTCGGTGTGCCCAATAATGGCAACTTTATCATTGGCGGCGGCAGTCTGCATTGCGGTAATGCAGCTCACATGTTGGGGGGACTGATCCATGGTGCATGGTCCATCGCTCCTGACTGGCGATATACAAATTATGTTCTTAAATGGGGTTCCAGCAAGGGAACCGGTTCCGGACATTCAGCCCTGATCAATGCAAGACTGCGGGCCGATGGTGTGAGGCGCGGAATAAAAGAAATCGTGTTTGATCCAATGGGTAATTTTGCAGGGGGGAAGGCGACACAATGGGTGCCGCTGCTTCCCGGAACTGATACTGCCGTTGGGCTTGCCATTGCAAACTACATTCTTAATATCAGAGGAGAAATCGACGAACTTTATCTTCGGGCAAAAACAAACTTTGTTTATCTGATACGCGAAGATGGAACCTTTATCCGGGATGAAGAAACTGACAAGCCCCTTGTATTTGATGAACGAGAAAAAAAGATAAAAGTATTTGATGATCCCTCCATCGCATTTGAAGATTTTTCCCTTGAAGGTGCCTATGAGCATAAGGGCGAAAAATGCCGACCCTGTTTTATGGCACTAAAAGAGCATTTAAAGCAATTCACCCCGGAATGGGCATCTAAAATAAGCACCGTTCCTGTGGGGACCATTCTTGAAGTTGCAAAGGGGTGGGTGGATAATGCCCAGATTGGATCCTCCATTACAATAGAAGGACAAACATTTCCTTTCCGGCCGGTATCCTCTGTAACTTTCCGTGGTTCCCAGGGACATTCAAATGGGATTCATCAGGTGGCTTCAATCGATCTTATCAGTCAGCTTGTGGGTGCGGAAGATGTGCCGGGTGGTACCATGGGGTGGCCGTCCATCAGGCGCAAATACCCGGGTGGTGAATATGAACGTCTGCCCAAGGTCGGTAAAGATGGGGTTATTGTTCCTTCGGTATTTTATTCCCATGATCCATGGCCTGTCCATCCACCGACTTATCCATGCACCAATTCCGGATGCGTTGAATTCTGGTCCCATTCTACCCTTTCCCATATCCCCTATGTGAAAGAAAAAGATTATATCCAGGAAAAGTTTGGTGTTAAAGAAGTTAAGCCCGAGATGATTTTTGGAATAGCCGTAAATTTTCTTATCAGTAATTCTGACTGGGACGTTGCCCTGGAGAATTTTAAGGATTGTTTTGTGGTCTTAAGTGACATATGGGTCAATGAAACCGACCAGGCCATAGGGGATATCATCCTTCCGGATACCTCTTATCTTGAAAAAGATACCTGGTCTTCGGAAATTGATAGTTTTTTCTTCAATGGAAGCCCCTCCTATGAAGACTGGTATGTTCATTTGCAAAACCCTGTTGCAAAACCGGTGGGTGAATCACGAGACTTCATGAACGTTTATCTGGATGTTGCAAATCGGGTTGGGGTTCTTGACAAATATCATGAACTTCTCAACCAGTATTACTCCATTACAGATGAAAGCCTTAAGCTTAAACCCGGTGAAGTTCTGAACTGGAAGGAAATTGGTGAAAGAGTTCTCAAATGGGTTTATGGGGATGATAAAGAAAAAATCCAGGAGCAGGGATTTGCAACCTGGCATAAACCCATTGAAGATGTTTATTGGAGATGGAATATGCCGACCCGATGTCCGGTTTATATGGAATTTCTAATCCATGACAGAAGGGCTGCTGAAAAAATCATGAAAGATACCGGGTTTGAACTTGAGATGGAGATGGATCAATATGGACCATTACCGGATTGGTTCTGGCCGACATCTCACAAGGAACTGGATGATGAATTTGATCTTTTGGCGTTTTCCTACCGGGATGTTCTCCACACAAATAATTCAACATTTCAAAATCCGTTAATTGATGAAGTCAGCCAGATGAGCCCCTATACTTTTACCATAACTTTGAATAAAAGTCTGGCGGATCAAAAAGGATTTAAAGATGGCGATATTATCTGGATGGAAAATAAATATGGAACCAAGGAAAACGGTATTGTAAAAACAATGGAAGCACAACATCCAAAAGTTCTCGGCGTTTGCGGGCAAGGCGGGTTGTGGGCAGACAAAAGACCCATTGCCAAGGGTAAGGGAAGCAACTTTTGTAAGCTGCTCCCCTCGTACTTGAGACACTATGACCCCATCACCGGGAACATTGAAACTTCTGTTGCTGTTAAAATTTACAAGGGCTAAAAGGAGGATTGAACAATTATGAAACCACAAAATGAGCTTGAAAAAATTATGTTCCCTTCGACTGGCAGCGACTTAAAGCCATACGAATGGATGCTGCGGCCGACGGCTCAAACAGAGTGGATTGCTGACAAAGGCATTTTTCTCTGGTTGGCCTTTTTTTTCTCTGAAATCGGGGCAGGCCTGTATTTTGTCTCCTTGTTTTATGAATACAGTGCAGGGATCGTATTGGGCTGGCTTATTACCCTGATACTTGGCGGCTTGATCCATGTTCTCTATCTTGGCAATCCCTTGCGGGCATGGCGGATGATAATGAGACCTGCCACCTCGGAGCTGTCCCGGGGGATCTGGATCATTGGTATTTTTGCAGCACTTGGGTTTATTCAAATGGTGACTGCCGGCGGATTTAATATGGTCTTTAATGTGATCATGGGAATATTGTGTCTGCTGATTATCTCCCACGGATTTGCCACCATGAACGTCATCCGGGCATTACCAGCCTGGAGTTCAAATATTGTATTGCCTTTTTCCATCATCTCAGGCATCTGGGTGGGCCAGCAGATCCTGCAGTTTATGTTTGCGGCAAGTGGTTCAGCCCTATTGGCCTCAGGAATGGAAGTGTGGGCCGAGAGTTTCTTTTTTGCCTATTTTCTGTGTCTGTTGCTGTATGTATGGGGAACCTGGCATGCCAATGAAATTGGGCAGGCCTCCATTAAAATGATGGTGGATGGCGACCTGAAGAAAATTACCTTGATCGGCGTTGGGGGGCTGGCTGTGATCTTGCCCCTGATTTTTACGCTGATTATGTGGGGGGGGCAAACCAATGGGGTTTTGATCTTTTTGAGATTGGCCGCGATCTGTGCCGGCGACCTGGCGGTTCGATATATCATAATGAAAAGTGCGGTTTATACACCTTTGTTGGAAAAAAATTAACAAGAAATCAATAGGTTAAAGATGAAGAGGGGCAGGTAGAGATCGTTTTCTCTCCTGCCCCTATTATATTTTAGAGTGGGTTGAAAAGATTAAAATATATTGAAAATATCAATTGAAAGATATATTATCACTATAAATAGATAATATAGCGCTTATTGCTTAAATTAGGGTGCTTTATATAAAAAAATTAACGGATGTTATTAAAAACAGTATGAAAGAAGCTTTTTTGTAAAAATTAGGATTTTATATGGCTGATAATACTAATAATAATACTAATAATAATAAAGATATGAGTTTAAACAAGGAAGTGATTCCCAGGGCCAAGGTAAAGTTTGAGGTCTATGGAGAAGAAATGATCGAAAAAGAGGTCAAATCTTCGGGTAACAGCGGCCGGATTTATCTTCCCCCCAATTGGGTTGGGCACATCGTTAAAATTATTAAGGTAGAATAAGAATGGAGACGCTTGTGGAAGAAAACATCAGTATTCGGGAAATCAGGTTGGAAGATACACAAGCTATTCAGGACATACGAATTGCCATTTCAGAAGAAGATGCACGGGTTGATTTCCAAAAATTAATGGAGCAGCATGTTTCAGGAGGAAATGGTAAAACAAGCCTGGTGGCCGAAGTAAACGGCAAGGTGGCAGGTTACATGATATCCACCACCCTCTACGCTGGGTTCGGCATTGGGAAAAGCGCATGGATCATGTCCTTTGGTGTCCATCCCGATTATATGGGCCAGGGGCTTGGGCTTAAGTTGGCCAACAGGATTTGTGATATTTATAAGGAAAAAGGGGTTGGCTCCATCTATTCTTCGGTGATGTGGGATTCCATTGATGTGCTTTCTTTTTTTAAAAAACTCGGATTTGCGCGTAGTGAGTTTATTAACCTGAAAAAAGATTTATAGTCCCCATGGTATGAAATCTGGGCTCGGGCCCTGGTGGTCTTTGGGGGCAGGCATTCCCCGTTGCTTTGGCGCAAACGGTATTCTCATTACAATTATGGGATTGGTGGTATTTGCCGCCTCAACAAAATAATTTTTTTTGTTGAATTTATGTGCTATCTTTTTTTTTGGGGAAATGCTAAGGAAAGACAGTTTTTCATGTGTTCGTATATTAATATTAAATTGGGAGGGAAATGAAGATGAATTCATTTGGTAAATTGTGTGCTGTATCCATCATCAGTGTTTTTTTGTTTGCGGGTTCAGGGTTTGCAGGCGATACGATTAAAATCGGTGTTGCCGGTCCCCACAGTGGCGATTTGGCCTCATACGGTCTTCCCACGGTAAAGGCTGCTGAGCTTGTTGCCAAAGAAGTGAATGCAAAGGGAGGAATTCTTGGTAAACAGATTGAACTTCTTATCGAAGACGATGTCTGTAAACCGGAAGTTGCAACCAATACGGCGACCAAACTGGTATCTGACGGTGCCCAGGTTGTTTTGGGCCATATTTGCAGCGGCGCAACAAAGGCTGCTTTGGGAATCTATAAAGATTCCGGTATTATTGTCATGTCTCCTTCTGCTACAAATCCGGGCCTGACCCAGAGTGGCGATTATCCTAATTTTTACAGAACCATTGCCTCGGATGATTCCCAGGCAAAACTGGATGTGGAGTTTGCCATTGATGTCCTTAAGGTGAAAACAGTCGCTGTCATCCATGACAAGGGTGATTATGGAAAAGGGTTTGCCGAGTTTGCAAAAAAATACGTTGAAGAAGACGGCCGGGCAAAAGTCCTTCTTTTTGAAGGTGTAACACCCGGGGCGATGGATTATTCAGCCATTGTTCAGAAGATTAAAAGAGCAAAGGTTGATGCTGTTATATTTGGCGGATATCATCCTGAAGCCTCTAAAATTGTAAGTCAGATGCGTAAAAAAAGATTGAAAATACCTTTTATCTCTGATGATGGCGTAAAAGATGACACCTTTATAAAAGTTGCCGGAAAATATGCAGAAGGCGTTTATGCTTCAGGACCAAAGGATACATCAGCCAATCCCTTGAATAAAAAAGCGGTTGCAGACCATAAAGAAGCCTATAAGGCAGATCATGGCGCATTCTATATCAATGCCTATTCTGCAATGCTTGCATTGGTCAATGCCATTGAAAAAACAGGTTCTACTGATTACGCGGCATTAACAAAAACACTTCAGTCCGAGTATGTTGAAACCCCCATTGGAAAAATATCCTTTGATAAAAGAGGGGATGCTATCGGAGCTGGGTTTTCTGTTTACCAAGTTAAAGACGGCGTGTATGTAGAAGTAAAGTAACGAGTCGGCAAGATTGATAAGGCCGGGGACAAATACTGCCCCGGCCTTTATTATATAATAAATTTAATTTTGAATTTGCCTTGGTTCCTGGTTTTGTTGTGCAAGAAAAAAATCAAGTCCCGGCAGGTTGTTTCAATTTAGAGGCGTGGAAAAAAAGCATGGATTATTTCCTTGAATTGTTTCTTGGGGGGTTAACCAGGGGGAGTATTTATGCCCTGATAGCCCTTGGGTATACCATGGTGTATGGTATTATTGAGTTGATCAATTTTGCCCATGGCGAAATATATATGATTGGTGCATTTACGGCTCTGATTGTTGCATCGGTTTTGTCCATGCTGGGGTTTAACCATCTTACGGTTTTGATTCTGGCCTCGGTTCTGGCAGTGGTTTATTCCTGCGCCTATGGGTTCACCGTTGAAAAGATTGCCTACAAGCCGTTGCGACATGCGCCTCGTTTGTCTGCATTGATTTCGGCCATCGGGATGTCTCTTTTTCTTCAGAATTATGTTCTGCTTGCCCAGACCTCTGATTTTCTTCCGTTTCCCAGCTTGATTCCGGATTTTGACTTCTGGGAACCCTATGCCCATATCATATCCTCTCCGGAGCTGGTTATCCTGGCCACTACATTTTGTGTCATGGTTTTTTTGACCATCCTCATAAAGTTTACCAGGATCGGAAAGGCAATGCGGGCGACCTCCCAGGATAAGATCATGGCCGCCCTTGTGGGGATTGATGTGAACAAAATTATATCCATCACCTTTATCGTCGGGTCTGGAACCGCTGCCATCGGCGGTGTTTTGATCGCTTCCCATGTTGGCCAGATAAACTTTTATATCGGCTTTATCGCCGGTATTAAAGCCTTTGTCGCTGCTGTACTGGGAGGGATCGGCAGCATCCCGGGTGCGGTTCTCGGCAGCCTTGTGCTGGGGTGGACTGAGAGTTTTTTCACCGGATATATTTCAAGTGATTACGAAGACGTTTTTGCTTTCCTCTTTCTGGTGTTTATTTTGATATTCAGGCCATCTGGAATTCTGGGGCGCAAGGAAACAAAAAAAGTATGATCTGTTTACCCTCTGTCAATCATCTGTCAATCGTATACAAAGTGAAGCTATTATGATGAGTTTTGAAAAAATTAAAAAAGGGGTGTTGGCGGGAATCTGGTTTATATTTTTAACCTTTCCCATCATGGTGATCCGGGTAAATACCGTTGAAAACATCATTGAATGGCGCTGGATGAATATGCTGTATGCGGGTGTCGGCGGTTTTTTCATGTCCATTATCTGGGATGAATTACTTAGAAAACAGGAAAAAAATAAAAACAAAGCCGTGACAGGGGAAATGCCGTTTCTCCAGAGAATGATGGAAAACCAGAGTGTCAGATGGCCCTCCATTATCGGCCTTGTTATTTTTGTCTGCGCCTTTCCCTACATTTTTTCCATGTATCAGACCAATATCATGATATCCGCCTTGATCTATATCATGTTGGGATTGGGGCTCAATATTGTGATTGGGCTTGCGGGCCTGCTGGATTTGGGGTATGTGGCCTTCTATGCAGTGGGGGCCTATTCCTATGCATTGCTGAATATGCATTTCGGGTTGAATTTCTGGTTCGCTCTTCCAATAGGGGCGGCTTTGGGCGCAACCTTCGGCATGCTTCTGGGCTATCCGGTTCTTCGGTTAAAGGGGGATTACCTTGCCATCGTTACCCTGGGATTTGGAGAAATTATCAGACTGGTGCTGGAAAACTGGAACGCTTTTTCAGAGGGACCCAGCGGTATCGCCAATATCCCCAGACCTTCCATACCAGGGATTGATTTTACCCTTACCCAGGCAACTATTTTTATCTATTTTTTAATGATCGTTCTGGTTATTTTCACCATTTTCATGGTGAACCGGCTTGAAAATTCAAGAATCGGCCGTGCATGGATTGCCCTGAGGGAAGACGAAATAGCCTGCCAGGCAATGGGTATTGACAAAACAAAGACAAAATTAACCGCCTTTTCTTTGGGAGCCACCTGGGCGGGAATGGCCGGCGTTGTTTTTGCGGCAAAGACCACCTTTATCAATCCGGCAAGTTTTACCATCTGGGAATCGGTCATGATTCTGTGTATTGTTGTTATCGGCGGGATGGGGTCCATTCCCGGTGTGATTGTGGGGGCGTTTTTCCTGATTTTGATGCCTGAATATTTAAGGGCTTTTTCAGAATATCGAATGCTGGTCTTTGGTGCAGTTCTGGTTATTATGATGGTGTTCAGGCCCGGTGGCCTGATCGCCAATGTCCGAAAAACCTATCAATTTAAAAGTTCAGAAGTTTAAGTTTATGAAATCAATACTAACTGTAGAAAATATTACAATGAGATTTGGTGGGCTTAAGGCGCTGGATAACCTGGATCTTGTGGTCAATGAAGGTGAGATCGTTGCCCTGATCGGTCCCAATGGTGCTGGAAAGACAACCTTTTTTAATTGCGTCACCGGTATCTATCCCCCGACCACAGGCGATGTGCTCATCACGCCGCCGGGTAAACCCTCTGAACGGATCAATGGTCTTAAACCCAATGAGGTAACGGAACGAGGCATGGCCCGGACCTTCCAGAATATCAGGCTTTTTGGCAGTATGTCCGTACTGGAAAATGTCATGATCGGACGTCATTGCCGATTGAAAGCAGGGATTGCAAGTGCTATCTTTCGGCCCAGGTCCACGGTCGATGAGGAGAAACAACTCATCAAAGACAGCTATGCGGTTTTGGAAAAAATTGGTCTGAGTCAATATGTCAATGAGCTGGCTATGAACCTTCCCTATGGTGCCCAGAGACGACTTGAAATTGCCCGGGCCATGGCAACGGAGCCCTTTTTGCTGCTGTTGGATGAACCGGCTGCCGGTATGAATCCCCAGGAAACAAAGGAATTGGATGATCTGATTGTCTGGATCAGGGACAATGAAAAGATATCCATTCTTTTGATTGAACATGATATGAAGCTGGTCATGAGTCTTTCGGATAAAATTTTTGTGATGGATTATGGGAAAAAGATTGCACAAGGAACGCCTGAGCAAATAAAAACCAATCCAGTTGTAATCAAGGCCTATCTTGGGGAAGACGCTGATGCTTAAGTTGAAAGATATAAATACGTTTTATGGAAATATTCATGCCCTAAAGGGGGTTACCCTTGAAATTAATCAAGGGGAAATCATTTCCCTTATCGGGGCAAACGGTGCTGGTAAATCCACCACCTTGATGACGATTTCTGGGATTGTTCCCGCCCGGCAGGGGAGTGTGACCTTTCTCGGGGAAGATATAACCCGTGTTCTTGCCAATAAAATTGTTGAGAAAGGAATGGTTCAGGTGCCGGAAGGACGACGGATCTTTCCCTACCTGACCGTGGCTGAAAATCTTGATATGGGCGCTTTTTTAAGAAAAGACAAGGCGGGTATTAAACAAGATATTGAGTATGTTTATGATCTTTTTCCTGCTATGGCTAACAGAAGAAATCAGTCCGGGGAGACCCTTAGCGGCGGTGAACAGCAGATGCTGGCCATTTCCAGGGCGCTGATGGCCCGCCCGAAGCTGCTGCTCCTAGATGAACCCTCCCTGGGGCTGGCGCCCATTATTATCAAGCAAATTTTTGCTATTATAAAGCGCATCAATGAGGAGCAGAAAACTACCATCTTTCTTGTGGAACAGAATGCCAATTTGGCCCTCAAAGCTTCCCACAGGGGGTATGTTATGGAAAATGGTGTTATCACCATGTCCGATACCGGCGCCAACCTTCTGGTAAACGAAGATGTGAAAAAAGCGTACCTGGGCATATAAAATTACAGATAGTCCATAATGGTGTGGGGGTATAAATTTTTTGAATCAGGCGAGCCCAGTTTTGCCGAAATTCTTTGGAAGGCATTTCGTTCGGCATAACAGCTAACAGCAGGAATGGTATCATTCGTACCTGGTTTTTTTTGAGCATCTTAAGCACTTCATACTGAAAAATTTCTTCCAGATTCTCATCAACTGGAAACGGCTGGTGTGAAAAGCTATTGGTGCTTCCGCAGGGATCTTTATCTCATACCTTTACCTGCCTGTCCCAGCCATAATCGCCATGGTGCTTTATTTTTTCACATACCTGGCAGGACGGATCAAGGCCCTGACCCTGCTTGAGTCCTGCATTCGAAAAGCCCAGTGAGCATCTCTTTTTGGGTTGACAGATGAAACAATAGCATGCAGGCGGGAGGGGATCGGAATAACCACCTATCCGGTCTCAACCCAAGTTTCCCGGCAAAGAAAGATGGACTCTTTTTGGCGGGTATATTATGATTGCCATAATGGAAGATTTGACAAACAAAATAGCTCAATTGGGCCGATGGAAAATTAGGAAAAATAAATCTTCCCACCAGTTCCGGTTCCGCCGGTGGCTGGTATTTTTTTTTGCCGGAACCCTGTTCATGCTGTCGCAATTTTACCGGTCATCCGTGGCAGTGATTGCCCCTGACCTAATCCAGGATTTGAATCTGGATGCCTGGGAACTGAGCACGGTATCAGCCTCTTTTTTCTATGCCTTTGCCCTGATGCAGATACCCGTAGGAATTTTTCTTGACAGCATCGGGCCGAGAATCACCATGTCCCTTCTCACACTGGTTTCCGTCATTGGAGCCCTGATATTTTCCATGGGGGATTCCTATTATTCCCTGACCCTTGGCAGAATGTTGCTGGGCATCGGCATGGCCTGCAATTTTATGGGCGGGTTAAAGCTGATCACCCTCTGGTTTGACCCCAAACTCTTTGCAACTCTTTCCGCCCTGATTGTTTCTCTTGGCACCGCCGGCAACATCGCAGCTGCCACTCCCCTGGTCCTCATAGTTCAGGCAATGGGATGGCGTTACAGTTTTATGACCATGGGCGGAATTAGCTTTTTGGTCATCCTTCTATTCTTTTTTTTGGTGAGCGACCAACCACCCTTCGTCCAAACGATGAAGACCCGCCAGAACCCCTCCCGGCCCGGTATAAAAGAAACTTTTAAAGTTGCCAGGACACTGTTTGTCCGGAAAGATTTCTGGATCATTTCGTTTTCAACCTTTTGTCGCTACGGTATTTTTGCCGCTGTTCAGGCATTATGGGCAGGCCCTTATCTGATTCAAGTGGCCGGTTTA
>Ga0307929_1000752_pt1 | contig 29236 bp, 19 predicted proteins | sample AceLakmetage1330_FD_203160 | JGI IMG/M metagenome (GOLD analysis project Ga0307929, IMG submission 203160) | Saline water microbial communities from Ace Lake, Antarctica - #1330 | ecosystem: Environmental > Aquatic > Non-marine Saline and Alkaline > Saline | place: Antarctica: Ace Lake...
AAGGGCTTCCCCGGCGCCGACGTGACTGACGATCCGGCACGCCGTTACGCCCGATCGGAGATGCGTCGCCTATGAGGCGACTACGTACATCTCTTGGCATACCAGATGAAATACCCCTGCCCTCATTGTTGCTCAGTTGCAAAAGCGCTTGCATGAAAATCCCTATCTGGTAGGATTCCTCTTCACTAAACAGGAACAAAAAGCCCCAACTTGATAGAAGGAGTTAAGACCATGACCACAAAGCTTACCAAGACAGCCATTCTGACGACGGCAGCCTCCATCGCCCTCATCATGACCGGATGCGGAAAGAAGACAGAAAACGCAACATGTCCAGCCGCGATACCCCAAGATCAGGATCAACCCGATACCATCATCTCACAACCGGTTCAAATGGCAGCAGCCGAACCCCTTTCGAAGACGGTTGTCACCGTCAACGGTAAGCCCCTGATGCGGGTAGACTTGATGAAGGAAATGGAGATGCTTACCTCCTCTCCCCAATTTGCCGCCATGCCTCCAGAGCAGGCCAACATGATGCGCCAGCAAATGGAAACACGTTTCGTCAACCGATTCGTAAATCAAGTGATTCTGACAGCAGAAGCTAAGAAGCAGAACATTGAGATAACGGGTGCTCAAGTTGACGAAATGCTTGAAGAGATCCGCGGCTCAATCCCCCCGGAGATGACGCTTGAGAAGATTTTGGAAGAACGCGGCATGAGCATGGAAAAACTGCGCACGGACATCAGCACCGATCTCCGCATTCGAAACTTGCTTGAAAAGCATACCGAAAACCTGCCTCCAGTAACAGATGATGCGATCGCGGCATTCTACGAAGAGAACAAGGCACGCTTCAATGCACCCGAGTCTGCCCACGCACGGCATATTCTTATAAAGGTCGATGAAGACGCAGATGACGAAACAAAAGCTACAAAGAAAGTCGAGATTGAGGGATACCGAAAGCAACTCGTTGATGGCACGGCAGAATTTGAAGCACTGGCAGGCGAACACTCAGATTGCCCCAGCGGCAAGAAAGGTGGCGATTTGGGATCCTTTGGACGGGGACAAATGGTTGGCGCCTTTGAGACGGCCGCCTTTGAGCAAGACATTGACGCCATCGGCCCTGTGATTGAAACACAGTTTGGCTATCACATTGTACAAGTCCTGGGGCGCGAAGAAGCAGGCGAACGCAACTTTGAAGATGTGAAAGAAGAGATTGCGCAGCAGATCGAGGGCCGCGGCAAACAAGAAGCCGTTGAAACCTATATTACCGCGCTACGCGACAAAGCTGAGATCACCTACGGCGATAAGTAAACACATCAGCGCCATTCATGTTTAGGGTAACGACCGCGCAAGTCCTTCTTGACGCGGTCGTATCCGTTCTGCCAGAAACTGGAAAGATCGTCCGTGATCTGAACAGGACGCTGGTTCGGGGCTAGGATCCGAACCTTAACACGCACATGGCCATTACAGATCGTCGGTGTGGTATTCGTGTCATAGAGCTCTTGTATCCGCATCGCAATGTAGGGTCCGCCAAGGTCATCATACTGTAGGCGCGGTTCACGACCGTTTTCAATACGAATCCGCTCTGGAGCATAAGCCTCAATCGCGGCCCGCTGCTCCCGGCTCAACCACTGCTGCAATACAGGCCACACCTCACGCGTCTTGACCGCCTTCGCACTACGCGCACCATGACATACCTGCTCAACAAGCGCATGTTGGTCTTCATCGCTAAACGGCGGAACCCCAAGCTCCGGACAGTGCAAAGCTACAAGGTTGAGTCGCGCAATCCACTGCTCAACCTTTCGGTCCCAATGCTTTAACACAAGTCTCCCCGCAGCCACCTCGCCTGCTAAAGCCGAAGCGGCTTCATCGTCGGATACGTCATCGACTCGCTCCGACGCAATCACGAGATCGCGAAAACAGCGCTGCCGTTCCGCCAGCATCCGCTTGCCGACCGTGTCAAAATAGACACGACGTCGCTCGCCAAAGTCCTCAGGAAACAGCTCGGTCAACCACGCTTCCTGAATGACCGTCAGAGCCGAAAGCTTCACATCCACCTCGCCCTGACGCGTCCCAATCTCCTGAATCTCGGCCGCAACGAGCAATGCGTGTTCCTTGCCTACAACGGACTCTCCATCAACACTGCCGCGACGCCCCCCTACCAGTGAGCAGCGGTTGCTTCCGGTGCGCATCGCAACGTGGTCAGAAAACCCGGCCAACAGACAGCTGTAAATCGACTCGGGCTCTAGCTTCACCTCAAAGCAGTCCAATCCCTGCGACTCGGCCGTCCTAATGAGTTGTTCTTGTAGTGCCCCTGCCGACCGTGCCGTCACCCCATGCACACCGATAGCCTCGCACGCATCACGCTGGAACCGCTCACGAGCCGCAGCCTCCCATAATCTAACCATCAGGAGCACATCCGAATCCTCCCGCCCCTCAAGCAAATCAAGTTGCCGCTCGCGAATAGTAGCGCCGGGGCGGCGCAGCAAGATGCTACGCTCCTGCAGCAGCGCAGCAACAAGACACATTGTCGGCACGCACCCATAGTGCTCCGCCGCGATAAGCATGCGGGCAATGCGCGGATGCAGGGGAAATGCCGCCATGCGGTTCCCGATCGGCGTGACGCTTTCCGTTGCATCGAAAGCGCCCAACTCCCGCAGCAGGATGGCCGCCTTATCCACAGCCTGGGATGGAGGGGGCGTTACCCATGGAAATGCATCCAGTGACGTGACACCGACGTGCTTAAGTTGTAGTAGCGTCTCGGCGAGATCTACACGCAGCAACTCCGGCTCCTCATGTCGCTTTCGTTTACCGTGATCCCGCTCGCTCCACAACCGCAAACAGAGCCCTGGGGCAGTACGCCCCGCACGACCGGCACGCTGTGCCGCCGAAGCCTGGCTGTTCTTGTCGATCAGTAGGGTATTAAATCCCCGGCGGGGATCGAAACAGGCTCGCCGCACCAGCCCGCTATCAATCACAGCGGTAACTCCGTCAATCGTCAACGACGTCTCGGCCACATTGGTCGAGATGATCACCTTACGCTGCGCGGCAGGGGCAACTGCGCGGTCCTGTTCATCTGCCGACAATGCACCATAGAGTGGCACCACCAGACAGTCACGAGCCACCGGCAAACGGCGAACCGCCTCAACCGTACGTCGAATTTCGTACGCCCCTGGCATAAACACCAGCACATGGCCATTGGGCTGGTTACGCATCACCCCCGGCAGTTCGCGAGCAACGAGATCCCATGGCGACAATTTTGCGTCCCGGGCACTCGGCTTCAGATAACGCGTATCCACAGGAAAGGCACGCCCCTCCGTCCGAACGACAGGACACGCCCCAAGAAACGCAACCAGCGCATCAGCCTCAAGCGTAGCGGACATGACCACCAGCTTCAGGTCCGGACGAGCACCAGCCTGAAGCTCTTTTGCCAGGCCCAACATGATATCAGAGTAAAGGTGGCGCTCGTGAAACTCATCAAAGACGATGATCGAAACCTCTCGAAGCTGGGGGTCTCCTTGTAGTTCCCGCAAAATGATGCCATCCGTCTCGAACTTGATTCGCGTGTCCCGGCTGGAGCGATTGTCAAAACGAACCTGATAACCGACCTCGCTTCCCAAGCCCACGTCACGTTCTTCAGCCACACGCCGCGCCAGCATGCGAGCCGCAATTCGTCGCGGCTGCAAAACAACAACCCTGCCTGCGCCAGCCAATCCAGAATCCAGCAACATCTGCGGCACCTGGGTCGACTTACCTGAGCCCGTTGGTGCCTCAATGATTACATACGGCCCCGCACGCAACGCCGCAAGAATCTCATCCCGCACGCTATATATAGGAAGTTGTGACATAACCTAAAGATTACGCCATTTGGGCTACGATGAAAAACAGGAAGTGATGTGAAGCCATACTGCGGGTGCAACCTATATAAGGGGGGTGCGGGGGGAAAAGGAGGGGTTCATGCGTGAAGTTCCATTTGTTTGATGTGCTTGCGTATAAACTTCGCGACCCATGCACAGGAAGGTGGATCCAGACGGCTTTTCTCCTGCTTGAGCATCCCGAGTAGCTCCTCGCGGCGTGTCATCAAGGCCTGAAGCTCGGGCTGCCAACTCGGTGCTGGTTGCTGAACTCTAGGGTGATGGACGCTGGCGAAGTGGGCCAAGAACTCCGCATCGATGGGATCGGTCTTTGCCAGCAAGCCTTTGGATTTACCAAAATCCCGTACTCGCTTGGCATTGGCCACGGCAATGGAGATACCCGCATCAAGGAATTCGGATGCCAGAAGCTTCTCATAGCCCCCAGTTGCTTCACAGCAAACAAAGACGGACTTCTCAAGGAGTTTCGCCCGTTTGATCAGCCATTGGATTCCCGCCTTGATGTTGGGAATCAACCGATTTCTCTGATCGAAACGACTCAATTCCAGAGTTTGTGACCACGTCAATTCCAATATAGATTTCACACTCATTCATACGTATACTCCTACTTGTGATACGAGCTCTAGGCTGGCAAGCCGACGACTCAAGCAACTGTTCGAGTTGTAACGATGAGGGCGCGAGAGACTGAGCTCCAAAACGAATTCCAGGATCCAAATACGATTATGAAAATACACACATGCTCCCTGATTTACCCACATTCTTCATTTACCCCCCCCTCAATGCACTACCCACCGCCACATTCACAGCAACCCTCGCACCATGTATCAGAATTGAATTTGTAAAATATGGAAATACCTGTCATTCCAAGCAATAAATAGTTGCACAGGTATGGGAAAACACGCATCTTGAAACGACCAACATTCGTAGATCTGATCGGGCTAATAACAAACCGGAGGTGCTGATGAAGAAGCTAATTCCTGTAATCGTATTAGTCGTGGCAGTGCTAGCAATTGTAGTCATCAAAAAAGGCGGCTCCGTTAATGCCGAGGTCGAACCCGTGGTGTGGTACGGCATGATGCCGCACCCCTACATCTCGGAAGTGGAGAGCGGAGCCGCAGCCGCTGAAGCCGCAACCGGAAAAAAGGTACTTCGGGTCGTGGGACAGGAGTGGACGCAAGACAACGAGAACGCCAACGTCAAAGCATTGTCCACAAAAGGACACAAAGGCTTTAGCATCTTTCCCGGTGATCCAGCAGGTGCCAATGGTCTCTTTGGTCAGCTTGTACGCAACGGACAAGCCGTGATCGCCTACGGCGCCGAACCCAAACTGCCAACCCCCGCATCCTTTACCGTGGCAACTGATATCCATCAGGCAGCAACAGACGCCTGCGAAGCGCTTGTCAAACTGATGGGTGGCAAAGGTAACATTCTGAATGTGCTTGAAACCGTCACAGACGTGAACACCAAGGTTCGCAACGATGCCATCGTGGCCGTGGCGGAAAAGTATGCGGACGTCACCATCGCGCAGACCATTTCAGATATGTCTCAGGTCAGCATTGCCAAGGAGAAGATTCAGAGCGCCTTGGCCGCACGCGGTGATGAAATCGACGGCATCATCACCACCGGTTACAACCCCACTATCGCTGCAGCGGCTGTCCTGAGCGAGTGGCATGCCAACCCCGATCATAAACGCATTCGCTACATCGGCATTGATACCGGCCCCACGGTGATGGCCGCCATCCGAAACGGATCCATTGACGCCACCGTATCCCAAAACCCCTTCGGGCACGGCTACATCTCCTGCACCATCCTCTCCAAGATGACAGAGGGCTGGACACCTAAACAAGCATACCAATTCATTAACGCCGGACATATCATCGTAAACAAAGACAACATCGATACTTATGCCACCGAAGTGAAAGCCATCACCGAAGGAATTGTTGCTAAAATCGAAACTGAATACCTGAACGCGCCGGAACAGTAGCCCTGCGGATTACGCCTTCCTACGGCGTATTGCCAAAATCGAAAGAGCGCCTGCGGCGAGATGCTTCGTCCCGACATACGTCGGGATCAGCATGACATTTCCTAAGTAATTTGATTACTTTGTTGATGTCATTCCGAGCGAAGTGCTTGCATCCCGAACTTGTTTCGGGGTCGAGGGATCTCGCTTTGGGCAACATGCCGTCTATGCTTGAACTAAAAAACATCTCCAAAGCCTTCCCCGGAGTGAAGGCCTTGGACGACGTCAGCGTCACCTTCAATCCCGGCGAGATTCATGCCCTCGTCGGCGAGAACGGTGCAGGCAAAAGCACGCTGATGAAAATCATCACGGGCATCTATCAGCCCGACTCTGGAAACGTGAGTTACGACGGCAAACCGCTACACTTCGGAAGCTATCGCGATAGCCTGAAAGCAGGCATTGATATCGTCCATCAGGAAATTCAAGTCATTCCCGAAAGTACGGTTGCCGAAAGCATCATGATCGACAAACTGATCACGATGGGACCCACCGGCATTATCCGCTGGGACAAGGTAAATGCGGCCGCGCAAGAATTCATGCACATGGTCGAGCTGAACATACCCCCCAACACCCTTATCAAAAGCCTGAGCGCCGCACAAAAGCGGCTTACACAAATTGCCCGTGCCCTCGCCGGGAATGCACACGTCATTCTGCTGGACGAACCCACCGGAACCTTGACCAAACACGAAACCGATAACCTCTTTCGCATCCTGCGCGACCTAAAATCGCGAGGCGTCACAATGGTCTTCGTTTCTCATAAGTTTGAAGAAGTGTTTGCGCTCTGTGATCGAGCCACAGTGCTGCGAGATGGCCAAGCCATCGGCACACATAAGATTGTAGACCTCGACACAAACAAACTCATTGCCATGATGATCGGACGCGAATTCACAGAGGCTCACCTTGGACGGGTTAATGTCAACCGAGATCGCGTGGTTCTTGAAGCAAATGCCCTCACACGTAAAGGCAAAATCCACGACGCGTCATTTGAGCTGCATGAAGGTGAAATCCTTGGATTTTACGGGCTTGTCGGCGCCGGACGCACAGAGTTGGCTCGCCTGATTATCGGCGAAGATAAATCCGACTCTGGAAACCTATCCATAAACGGTGCACCCGCACGTATCCGGAACATTGGGGACAGCCTCTACAAATACGGCATTGGCTACGTAACCGAGAACCGCAAAGAGGAAGGGCTCTTTCTTGAAGACACCGTGCGCAGTAATATCTCTGTGGCAATCTGGCCGCGATTGCGCCACTGGCTGACGCGCTGTATCAACCAGCGCCAGGAAGATTCCATCTGCCACGATACTGTGATCTCAATGTCCATCAAGACCCCCGGCCTGAACCAGCGCATGGAAAACCTTAGTGGCGGCAACCAACAGAAAATCAGCGTGGGAAAATGGCTCGCAGCAAACTGTAATATACTGATTATCGACGAACCCACCATTGGTGTGGATGTCGGAGCCAAGGATCAGATTCACCGCCTAGTCAGAGATCTGGCAGAAACCCAGCGCAAAGCGGTAATCCTGATCTCCTCCGATATGCCGGAGATCATTAAGCTGGCAAATCGAATACTCGTATTCCGCGACGGACACATTGTCGGCGAGGTGGATGACGTAGACAACCCTGAAAAAGGGTATAAAGATATCAGCCATGCAATTGGCGCATACTTGAGGTAGACCGGATATGACAGAAGCAAAACAGCAAGCAAAAGATGGCAACCTTGAACAACGCACCGTCATCACAGGGCGAACCATCGGCCTGATTACAGCAGCATTGATTCTGTTCGGCGGGATTGCGCTGATCTCTGACACCTTCCTTAGTGGCTACACGATGTTTGTGCTGTCACGACAAATTGCGTTCTTCACCATTATTGCACTGGCCCAAGCCGTCTGTCTGGTTGTCGGCGGAATGAATCTGTCAGTGGGTGCCATTGGCAGTATATGTACGGTAACGCTAGGCCTCGCACTCGCTAAAGCTGGACTCAGCGGATGGATTGCGGTTCCCCTAACTCTGCTATGCGGTGGATTGGCCGGATTGGCAAATGGACTGCTTATCGTAAAATTGCGGATCGACTCCTTTATTGTAACCCTCTCCATGATGTTCATCTTCATGGGGCTACGTTCTGGCATCTCCGGCGGGCAACCCTACGCGGTACCACAATCGTTTTGTTTCGTCGGGCAGCACGGCGTTCTCGGCATTCCCTATGTATTCCTCATCATGCTCGCCGTTCTCGGAATCGCCAGCTACATATATCGCAACACCGTCTTCGGACGGCGGATGCTCGCAACCGGTGGCAATGAAGATGCCGCGCGCCTATCGGGCATCAGCAATGACAACATGATCATGGGCGCCAACGTCCTCTCAGGGCTACTCGCCGCGATCGCCGCCATTCTCTGGGCCTCCGAGCTGGGCTCTGCCGCACCCGAAACCGGAGACTCCTGGCTGATCGTCACCTTCGCAGTGGCCATCATCGGCGGGACAGGGCTAAAAGGCGGCGTCATCTCGCCCTACGGAATTCTGATGGGCGGCATCATCTACACACTCATTCGCCACGGGCTGATCGAAATGAAGGCAAACCCCTACTACATGAACGTCTATATCGGCGTTCTCATTCTACTCACCATTGCCGTTGACCGGATTCGTGAAAGCTACAGCAACCGGCAGTAACGAGACGTTGCCCGCGTCCAGGGAAAGACGCAAAAAAAGCACATTCGTGAAGAGCCGGAATCATAGAAAGGGGGGGTGCCCTCACCCCACAGGTGTTTTGCAAAAGGCTGTAATGTATAATATTTACCACTCACAAAACCCATCGCAGATCGCTCGCGAGAAGAGTATATATAATACTTAATTATAGATATTTTAATAGCAGGAGGATCAAATGGCTCAAAAGACATGGATCACATCACTTCCCAAAGTTGGCATTCGCCCCACCATTGACGGTCGCTGCAGAGGAGTGCGCGAATCTCTCGAGGACCAAGTAATGGCCATGGCCGAGAATGCGGCCAAGCTGATCAGCGAGAACCTGACATACCCTAACGGCGAGCCCGTTGAATGCGTTATCTCCGACACTTGCATTGGTGGTGTCGCCGAATCCGCCGCCTGTGCCGAAAAGTTCGACCGCGAGAATGTTGGCGTATCGCTCACCGTGACCCCATGCTGGTGCTACGGCTCTGAAACCATGGATATGGATACGCTTCGCCCGAAAGCCGTATGGGGGTTCAATGGCACCGAGCGCCCCGGCGCCGTCTATCTCGCCGCCGTTCTGGCTGCCCACACTCAAAAGGGGCTTCCTGCCTTTGGAATCTACGGGCGTGATGTTCAGGATGCTGACGACACCTCGATTCCTGACGATGTTAAAGAAAAAATGCTCCGTTTCGCCAAAGCGGGACTGGCTATTTCCATGATGAAAGGAAAGTCTTACCTCTCAATGGGCGGCTGCTCCATGGGTATCGGCGGATCTATCGTCGATCAAAACTTCTTCGAAGATTACCTCGGGATGCGCGTTGAAGCTATCGACCTTACCGAACTTGCCAGGCGTATACGTGACGAAATCTACGATAAAGCAGAGTACAAAAAGGCGCTCAAATGGGCCAAAGCCAACTGCGTTGAAGGACATGACCCCAACTCAAAAACAACAAAGCGTACCCGCAAACAGCTCAACAAAGAATGGGAAGAGTCCATCAAAATGGCAATCATCTCCCGCGACCTTATGGTCGGGAATGATAAACTAGCCAAAGCAGGATTCAAAGAAGAGGCACACGGTCACAATGCAATTCTTGCTGGATTCCAAGGCCAACGCAACTGGACCGACGCCTACACGAACGGCGACTTTATGGAAGCCATCTCCAACAGTTCGTTTGACTGGAACGGCATCCGTATGCCACGGTTGGTTGCAACCGAAAACGACAGCCTCAACGGCGTGGCGATGCTCTTTAACTACCTGTTAACCAACACCGCTCAAATTTTCGCCGATGTGCGTACTTACTGGAGCCCTGATGCAATCAAGCGCGTCACCGGATACGACCTCGAAGGCACCGCCGAAAACGGACTAATCCATTTGATCAACTCGGGGGCGGCGACACTCGATGGCAGCGGACAGCAAACCAAAGACGGCGAGCCCGCCATGAAACCGTTCTGGGAGATAACAGCCAAAGAGAAGAACGCCTGCCTGAAGGCTACCACATGGCATCCTGCCGTCACGGAATACTTCCCCGGCGGCGGCTGGTCGTCCAAGTTTGTCACAAAGGCTGGCATGCCCGTCACGATGAGCCGAATCAACATCGTCAAAGGGCTTGGGCCCGTTCTTCAGATTGCTGAAGGCTGTACGGTTGAGCTTCCTGAAAAGGTTCACAAACAACTCGATGACCGCACCGACAACTCTTGGCCAACCACTTGGTTTGCGCCACGCATCACAGGCAAGGGAGCCTTCACGGATGTCTATGAAGTGATGGCGAAATGGGGCGCGAATCATGGAGCCATCAGCTACGGCCACATTGGCGCCGATCTGATTACCATGGCCGCTATGCTACGCATCCCGGTCTTCATGCACAACGTAGAAGACAGCGACGTCTATCGTCCCTCCGCCTGGAGTTCCTTCGGAACAGATGGACTTGAAGGTGCTGACTTCCGCGCTTGCGGCAACTACGGTCCTATCTACGGATAGACCGCCTAAACACGACACTAAAGCAATCCTGTCCCTCTTATTGAGGGGGGCAGGATTTTTTCGTAATACACTGAGCGTTATCAAAAGCTGGCACCCTCTTTGCACAACTGCGTCGGGACGCCACGGTCCACCAGATTGCGAAGAACACGCTGATTGCATGGTGGATGCCGGCCTCCGGACGGCATTGAGCAAACGAGAGAGCCTGATGCGTGCTAGGAGAAGACCAAAGGGCATCAGGAAAGATATGGTGACAGCTACTTTCAATCTATTATACTTCTTGGCTGGTTACAAAGAGGGATATTCTGCTCTGGAACGCAGCAGGTTTCACCCAAACTTTTCAATAGCGAAGGCAAGAGTCTACAATGAGTTCTTTGCAGAAAGAGTTACCCATAATTAACCAAGCGATAGCGCTTCCATTCATTCGAAAAATCGGCAGAGCGCGCATGCAACGGGTTCAGCTTGTGCTGGAAAATCCTGGCGACAAACAGACGGCTGGAGTTACGCCCGGCAGCACGGTTGACGAATCGAATTGCCTTACCATACCACCTGGCACCTCAACACTTGACTGGTACGTACCCGCCGTCAATAAAGAGCGAGAAACTACACTTGAGTTTTTATTTGGAGATGCACCACCAATTCTGCAGCCAGTTATGCAATCTGCGGTGGCAGGGAGGACCGCTCACCTCATACAATTCTCTCATCACGATGTCGGCTATACTGACCTTCCCTCTCGAGTAATCGCCGGCCAGGTAAGGAATCTGCGAGAAGCTCTGACAATGGCCCGTGCCAATGAAAACCGCGGTAACGCCTCCCGCTTCCGAGTGATCATCGAGGCTGGATGGTCACTCATTGAATTCCTGAAGCAAGCATCCTCAGAGGAAACAGATGCACTGGTCGCACTTCTTCACAACGGGGATATCGAAGTCACTGCCCTCTTTGCTAATACGACCACCGAGTTATGCAACCACTCGCTCCTGTATGACACAATTAGGCCCATCATGGAACTGAGGAAAAGACTCGGGTTTCCGGTCAGCACAGCTGTTAACGATGACATACCCGGCATCACCTGGGGGCTTTGTTCCGCACTGGTAGAAGCGAGAGTAACCTTCTTCTGCCCCTTCATCCCCAACTACTATGGATGGGCCAAAGGCTACAAAGACATCTATGACATCAAGGCCATTCTGGGGCATGAAACGCCCGGAGCATTCCACTGGGAATCACCATCAGGAAAGAGACTCTTGGTCTGGCTGAACGACACCGCCTGCGATGGCGTGAGCGATGGCTTTGCAGCAGAAGCCGAAAGGCGCATCATCAACATCTATCACGCCCAGCCAGAACTCAGAAACATTCTTGTCAGCGTTAGAGGTGGAGGAGGTGACAACAGTCCATATACCGATTCGCCTTGTGATGCCGTCGAAGCCTGGAATGCCACGTGGGAAACCCCATTGCTTCGAACCAGCACTCTGGCCGACTTTCATCAAGCCCTGCAGGATGACTTGCCGGATGATCTTCCAGTCATTCGAGGGGAGTGGCCCGCTCACGACTATGCAACCGCGGCTATGTCCACGAGCCGAGCAACAGTTGCATTCCGGCGCGCCCAGACTGAGCGACAGATCGCGCAGATCGCGGGAGTAGTTGCCAACACGTTTGTTGGGCACAAATCCTGTGATGATGATTTGAGAGCCTGTCGGGAAGACCTACTCTACTATGCTGCCCATGCCTGGGGGCATCACTTCCCAGCAGGTCCGGGACAGGAAGCAGCACTTATGGAAAAATCTGTACGTGCACTCCGCGCTAAGGCGATTGCACACGACATCAAACGGAAAGCGTTGGCAGCGCTGGCCGATCGGGTAGAACTTGAAGAAAGTGGACCCCATCTTTTACTCTTCAATGCGTTATCGGAAGCACGATCAGGACTGGTACGTCTTCCCCTCCGGGAATTGGACAATGCGAGCTGCACGTTGGCGCCGCGCCATTATGACGAGGTCACTGATGAACGCAGCGGGGCGCTGAAGCTCTACTCCCTCGGTGACCGATGGAATGTAGTTCTCGATGAAGCTATGGCTCAGGGAGCATTCACTCTGATCGATGTGGAGTCCGGTGTACAGGTGCCATTCCATGTAGAGACTATCCGCGACGCCTTCGCCTCAGCCGAACATGCTCCTGAACGCTTGGGATTGGGCCTGGGTGCAACACGATATGGGTTCTTTGAGAACCCAGCGGGAATCCGACGAGAGTTAACACTGCTGACACCCGAAATTCCTGGACTTGGCTATCGACTTATTCGCATGGTACCGCAGAAGCCTGAAGATGGAGGATCTCCCTCAAACTCAGGCCTTGCAGATACGATTCAGAATAGGCGGTGGACATTCACGGCAGAGGCCAAAGGAGTAAAGGCAAACCAATCGCACGACGGGAAGACAGCAGAAGCAAGCAAGCTCCTTGGACAGATTGTTGTCACCTCCCCCTCTAGTAAAATTCCAACGGGCACAGCGGATATGAAGCTGACCTCCCGCAGCGACAACCCAGTCTTCGAGTCTCTTGTTTTTGAGGGAAGTGCACCGGGTTGTCCGAAGGTTCGGCAGGAATGGATTCTTCCCAGAGAAGATGAGACGGCAGAGCTTCGTGTCACACTTCTTAAGGATCCCACGCCACTCCAAGAAGTCTGGTTGTCCCTCCCCTTCGAGTTCCCGGTTCAGAAAGTTCGCTATCAAAGCAATACCACAGAGGTGGTGGTACCCGACGACTTCTGGCCTGGAAGCTGCACCAACCGGGTTACCATTCAGGACTATCTTGCCCTTGAGGGAGCCGACGCGACGCTTCTTTTCAGCAGTCCTGACGCACCTGTTCTTTCCGTTGGAGAACTGTGGCCAAGCTATACCTCTCCAGCCCACAGCTGCATCCCTCCTAAACAAGACACACCATGGGCTACTAACGAAGGACTCAAGCATGGTGGGATTCACGTCCTGCTCTCAGCTAATAACTTTGGAACCAACTTCGCGGCGTCTCAGTGCGACACCATTACCTTCCGTTTTTTCTTCAACATAGTGGATTCTGTGGCCACCCCACCCTTCGCCGCCAGTTGGGGGGCACGAGTCAGGACGCCGCTTGAACCCATCATGACTGAGCATCAACGAAAACGCGCTTTGCCACCAAGTGGATCGTTGCTCCGCATGGAACCTGAAGGGATGCTCCACATTCTGGACCTAACAATACCCGCAGACGGCGAAATGGCCGCTCGGATTTGGAACCCGGACCGTAAATCTGCAGAGGCAGTGTTAACACTGCAGGATGATGACGCGTATGTGCTGGTGCAGCAAAACGCCTCGACAATCGAAGAAGGAAACAACAGTTGGAGGATTTCACTGGCGCCTTCTTCGAGTACGGTGCTCACGTGGAAACGGAAACCATAATGACACATCAGATCACAGTAGACCCGGGTCTCTATTCTGCCGACATTTCCCTCGCCTGGAACGACAACACCTTGCGTGGCTGCTGGGTGACAGGAAACGACAAAGAAGCATGGATCCATCGTAAGGCGCTGGATGTCACAGAGCAAGTCGACGAACGAATCAAATCGCCGTCGGGTGCGCCTGCCGACCCGCAATGGATCGGGTCCACTCTCGTCTGGACTGAGTATGTCGGAACGATAGGCAAACTCTACAACCTTGATACGGACATCCCCTCTGCGGGACCCGAGCCTGTTCCTGGCGAGGTGTTCTCCAATGTGGGCGCTAGTCGACTGTGCCGTTGTGACGGCGAACGGCTCGTGGGACTGCTCGAAGATTGGAGCGGAGATCATCCTGTAATCCGCTCCTTCAAGAAGAACGGAACAGAATGGTCATCGGGGGATGTGCTTTCCGGCGACAGCTTTGCTGTCAGGCCCAGCGTGATTACGTCGGGCGATACATTGTGGTGTTGCTGGGATCAGCAAGTTGGTGCTCACAGACACGTTGTGGTAGGACAGCTAACAAAACAAGGCAGCGACTTTGTAGAACTCCCCGCTTTACCTGTTCCTGACGGGGCGGAGGAACAACTCGGGCAAATAACGGTTGATGAAGCAGGAAGTATCTACTGTGCCCGGTGTCAGGAAAATCTGGTTGAAGACTCCGCAGGGGCACGTTGGCAATCCAGGCTGACACTCTCATGCTGGAATGGCAATGAGTGGGAAGAAATCGGAGTCTGGGACCTGGACGACACCATGAATCCTTGGCTTGCTGCCTACTGCGGCTTTCGACGCTTCCCACATTTCATACAAGGGGATAGCGGACCGTGGCTCATGTGGGAAGAGAAACGAGATAAGGAATCCATGGAACCCTCTCTCGGACGGTTGCGGGGAACACCTCTAGCAGGGGCAATTTCACAGCAGGCCTATACCCTCCATAAAGATGCGGCGCACTACATTCTGGCTGACCGCGCGTCTGAGGGTTGTCTAACCATCCTGACAAAGACCCAGAAGAAGGGATTCGAGTGGAGCATTCCGCTCAAGCTGGAAACGATTCCATTGCCTGGAGAGCAGGCAATTAGAAATGCTCAGGAGCCTAACGCATCAAGACCTCGCTTCACGATTCCTGATGTTCTCACAGCCCACCACGGAAGCGAGGACGGTGACTACCGGCTCTATTTTGGTGACCCCCACTGCCATAGTCGATATAGCCTTGATCTCGATGGGGAGGCTGATGAGCTTTTTCACTTCGCTAGGGAAACGGCAGGATTGGACTTTGTCGTCTTTACCGAGAACGACTGCACCCGCTTTACCGAGCCACTACTTCCTGCCAATCGGCTCCAGAGCTGGCGCCTTGCTGACCGTTACAACGAGCCGGGACGGTTTACTGCCTTTCGTGCCTGGGAGTATACCCTTCACGTCAACCCAAAGTGGCCAAAATCAGTCAACTCGCACCGCAGCGTTCTTTTTGCCGATACCAAAGGGGTTTATGCACCCTGTCATCACACTGACGTACCCACTCCGCTCCAGCTCGCTCAGCGGTGCGCCGGGCGGGAGGACATGCTCCTGCACCATCACCATCCTGGCGCCGTAGATTTGAGTGATGCCTCGCTTGAACGAAACATTGAGATCTGTAGCGGCTGGTGGAACTGCATGCGAAACCCGGGATTCGTGAACAGACTCCACGGCGCGCTGAGACGTGGGCTCCCCCTTGGATTCTTCGGTGCAAGCGACAACCACGAACGTAACCCCGGTCTGGGAGGGGCCATCACAGGGATCTGGGCAACAGAAAATAGTCGAGCCGGTATATTCGAGGCTCTCCGGGCCCGGCGAGTCTTCGCTACAACAGGGCTGCGTCCAGCCCTAACCTTCACTCTTAACGCGTTACGTATGGGTGAAACCGGGGACATTGACGGTCTTCCGGTTCTTCGTGTGCATGTCTCATGTGAACATGCACCAATCGAGGAGATTACTATTTTTCGCGACGGGGAACCCGTCTACAAAATGGATTTCGACAATAATACTGCCGATCTTGAGTGGGGGGATTCGACGGTCTCGCCAGGCCAACATTTCTACTACCCACATATTCGATTCCGCTCACTATCGGACGGTGTGGACTGGAGCAAGCCAATGCCGGCTCCCTTCAATCTGCAGCCAGCCTTCGGTGTCGACGCCTGGGCAAGTCCAATTCTGGCATCCATCCCTGAATAACGGGATCAGTTAAGAATGGCGCCTTGCCACACCACTTGCCACTTCTCTTTTCCACCTACCCCACGAAGCTCTCGGCACAGATGAAATGGCATCGCGGCTTCCCAAGCCCTTGAAATAATCTAGAGTGAAGACCATCCCCCTCCCGTGTTCGTATATGCGGTGCAATAACCGATCTATCAACGCTTTGCAGTGGATGAGCATACGGTCAACCCCGTTTCATGCACCTTTTGAAGCTACCGCACCGACCCGATTCAAGTTACGGGTGGCAGTAAATGGGGGGAGGTATTTAACGTTCCGACGTATGTCGGGACATGCGACCAAGTTTGTTGCTCAGGAAAAAGCGCTCTGGTCGGGGCGCCGAGATTTGAACTCGGGACCTCTTGACCCCCAGTCAAGCGCGCTACCAGACTGCGCTACGCCCCGACCAGAAAACTCTTTCTATGCTCAAAGGATGCGAACATTATCAACTGATGCCCCAGCGGTCAAGCTTGCGAAGCCCCAAAGCGCTTGTGTTGATCTGGCCGTCAAAAATGACTATGCTGCAGGCTGTTCGCGTGTATAAACAGAGATTTTGTTATGAGAGTTGTCAGCCTACTGGGTTTGGTGGTTATGATGCTGTTGGCGTGGGGCCTCTCCCGGGATCGCCGTCACATGGACTGGCGGCTTATCTTCTCTGGTATTGGCCTACAGTTCTTTTTTGCTCTTCTCATCCTGCGCACCGCCCCCGGTCGCTGGATCTTTCAGGCCGCGCGTCTCGCCGTCGCACGCGTTATAAGTTTCTCCGATGAAGGTGCCGAATTCATTTTCGGCGAAGGCTTCCGGGAACACTTCTTCGCCTTTTCCGTACTACCCACCATTATTTTCGTTTCCGCCATAATGGCACTCTTGTTTCACCTCGGCATCATGCAGCGCATCGTTTCGATTATGGCGCACATTATGGTCAAAGTGATGCGGGTCTCGGGGGCTGAATCGCTCGCGGCGGCTGCCAACGTTTTCGTCGGTATGACCGAAGCCCCTCTCGTGGTTAAACCCTATCTAAATACCATGACACGCTCGGAAATTATGGCCATGATGACCGGGGGGATGGCAACCATTGCAGGCGGCGTCATGGCGGCCTATGTCGGCATGGGGGCTGATGCAGGACACCTGTTGGCAGCATCCATTATGTCGGCACCCGCTTCGTTGGTGATTGCCAAAATCATGCTGCCAGAAACAGAAACCTCCCCGACGATGGGACAGGTGACAGTGAAAATTCCCAAGGAGGATACCAACGCGCTGGACGCCATTTGCCGAGGGGCTTCGGAAGGCCTTAAGCTGACCCTGAACGTCGCCGCCATGGTGTTGGTATTTATTGCAATGGTGGCCTGCCTGAACTGGATGCTAGGCATTTTTCCCGACGTGGGAGGAACCCCCATCACGCTTCAACGCATGCTCGGTTGGATCTGTGCTCCGCTGGCTTGGATCATGGGAATTGAATGGAAAGATGCTCCAACCATCGGAGCCATTCTCGGTGAAAGAACCATCATCAACGAATTTGTAGCATACATGGATTTGTGCAAACTGAAGGATACCATCTCACCAAGATCCTTCACCATTGCAACCTATGCCCTGTGCGGATTTGCTAACTTTGCTTCGATCGGCATCACGATCGGTGGAATTGGTGCGCTCGTTCCGAGTCGCCGAGAAGATTTTGCACGGCTCGGTCTACGCGCCATGATCGGCGGCACCCTTGCCGCCTACATGACCGCCTGCATCGCCGGCATTTTGCTGTAGCCTACACATCCTCAATTGAAATGGGGATATCGTCTCCATCCTGTAGCAAACTTTCAACTGCATCTGGCGGCAGCTCAACAAATCCCCCAATCTTGTAATAGACCTCCAGCAAAAGCGTACATAGAGTCGTGTTGTAAACGCGACTCTTGCAGTGCTCACTCTCCGAAGCCGCTTCCCAACCATGACATGATTGTCATAAACTGGTGCATTGCGGAGGAGGTGCGCACCTCCTCCAGATCGAAATGCTCGGGTTTGCGCAGAAAAACTAAAGAAGACTCTCCCGCGCTCATCCGTGGTTCGTTCAGACTATTTTTTGAGCAGGTTCTTCATCTCAGTCAGGGTATCATTAATCGAGAAGAGGACGATAAGGAGCTCGCAATAGATTCGCACGCCCAGGGGCCCAAGCAGAAGCACCAGAAGGCCTTGAATTACGCTGTTGCGCATCGTCAGCAACCCACCGATAACGCAGGCAACGATACCAATCCAAAACAAAATTTGAATGACAACGGGGGTGACCATTTTTTTGAATTTTAGAAAATCTTCCATTTGTTGAGTCTCCTCGTAATAGGCACCTTTGTTTTAGCGTCCAATCCTGACCTATCTACAGAACCGAACACCATTTTTACGGGTATCGCGTCTCACGATATTCCGTGCAATAAAATTAGTGTAAGCCTCCCCTACTCCGCATCCTTGATCTCACCCTCAATTTTCGCCGCAAGAACCTCGGCATCTTTGCGCCCTACAATATTGTTGCCAAGAAGAATCTTTTTGCCTTCGTCGGTAATGAGTTTGATTGAATAGTATACCGTCTGGCCTGATTGTATTCCTTGCGCGATTTCAACGCTCTGCACATCTTTGAAGTGAATGGTCTTTGGCGCGGCAACTCCAAAAATGCCACGCGTAACCGTAACCGTGCGATGGGTAATCTCCACCTTGCTACTCACAAGCCATTGGTCGACCACACCCCAGAATATAAACAGATCAATCAGGCTAAAGATGATAGGAAAGAAAACAGGAGCACCAAACTTGAGCATAAGGACAACAGCCACCGTCCAAACAGCAAAGAACAGCGTCAACCCAAAGGCCGTCCCCGCATGACGAGCAGCGGGAAAACAATAACAGACACCGTTCAACATCGGCTCAACGGATAGATTCAACTTTCGGACAAGATCCGCCGGGGCAGATACCTTCTCGTATTGTTGTATGGATGAGTCATCCAGGACAAAATCGGGCTGACTCTCTTCGGTCTTAAAGACGGGCACATCAAATTTTGTCTTAAAATCAATACCAGGTGTCTTTGCCGACGCTTCTATCCGCCAAATGATCCCGTCATTGCCTACATCGGGGCTGGATGGACTGGAATCGTAGGGGAGCGCGAACAACACCGGCAATGCCGTCCGGCTGTGGTCAGTGGCCAACATCTCACTGGCAAGAAGCTTTGAGTCTTCCCACAGGATGTCATTATGGGTGCTGCTATGCTTTCCGCTTCCCGTGATATAGTGATGAATGCACTTCAGCCGCAACTGGAACCCATCCTCAGGCTCAACATGCACAGGAACATGAATGATGCCAGCCAGCTTTCCGCCAAGCACACCCGGAACCGAAGCCAGCTGCAGTCTTACCATGCCGTACTTGAGATGTTTCAGCACAGCGTAGACGGCCCAGATGATGAGGAAAATTCCAATAAACGGAAACAGAAGTGCAACCAAAGCTCCCTTTTCACCATTTTTCAGATAGCCCTCGACAAAGGCCATAATGCCGATCGGAAATGAAATGACATTCCAAAACAGGGAAAAGACGATGGCAACGATCATCGCGGTCTTATCAGAGGCCTTGATTGTGCCCTCTTGCCATTCACGCTTCCACATCCAGGGCTGCTCGGGATTGCTCAGTCGTGCCGCATCCTCTTTTTTCTTCCCGCTCACACCAAACACACCAAAAATCAACATTCCAAATCCCACTCCACCAAACACAAGCACAAAGATCATGTAGAAGCCGATCATGCCCCAGCGTGCGGCGCAAAACAGCACCGCCTCATACGGATCCTCTGGATTGACAAAGCACGTAATCGACCCTTCCTTGCTGCGGGACTTTATGTCGTTGAAGCAGTCATGCTGAAAGGATCCAATATTATCGGCCCCCTTCGAGAAGGAGACGCGATCAGATTCATAGGTTCGCCCATTGTACGGATATGCATACCGCGCCACGCATTTGTAGGTCGTGGAATCAGACCCTCTATTGGTCTCTAGGTCGACCGAAAGAATCTTGCATGGGATCTCTGCCCATGCCTCGGCACGTTGACTCTGCAAAATGGCCTGCACCGCAAGGTGCAGCATAAAGACACCCACCCCCGCAAACGGAAGCGAGAACAAAACCAGAAACAACTTTCCACTAACACGTGATGCCACTCGTCCCATTACTTACGCTCCCTATATCTAGAGGTCATATCACACGCGCAACGTTGTAGGACGTGCTTCCCGGTATTCCGGGAGCGCGTATCGAATAGACGTCCAGACACGGGCACCCCGGAATACCGGGGAAGCCTGTCCTACAAACAACAACTGAAGTGCGACATGACACTAGTTCTATGGCACACCCGCAGCCAAACCAATATAATTTCAGATTTCAGAATTTCACATTTACTCAATATATCGCCGCTCCACGCGACCACCAAACGAACAGATAATCTCATAGGAATGCGTCCCTTTGAGCGTTGCCCAATCTTCAACGGTAATCGCGGCGGAACCATCCCCCCCCAGGCAGATCACTTCATCCCCACAGGCTGCATCCGGCACCTGCTCGAGTGAAATTGTTGTGTAGTCCATCGAAACACGACCCAACACTTGACACGCTGTGCCCCGAACCAACACATGGCCGCGATTGGAAAGCGCAAGCGGCAACCCATCAGCATATCCAGCCGAGAGGGTTCCCACTAGCATATCGCACGGCAAGCGGTAGGTGCAACCATACCCAATATGCGTTCCCGCAGGCAATCTGCGAACCGCCGTCAAACGCGTCTTGAGTGTCAAGATCGACTGTAAATCAAGCGTGCGCTGCCCCTCGACGTCAAACGACCCATGCAAGTTGATGCCCGTGCGCACAACATTGAAGGGTGGCGCATACGCCCGTGGAAAATTGTTGATCGCATCACTATTAGCAATATGTCGCCACTGAAACCCAATGGCCTCACGTGCCAATGTTTCCAACAAATTATTAAAATCATCTATTTGGTGGTTTGTGTATTCACTGCCGCTGCGGTAAGCCACCGGAAAATGAGAGTAAATCCCCTCACATGCCAGATTGGGCAAAGCGACGACCTCCCGGATCACCTCAGCAGCCTCTTTCACAGGAATTCCGAGCCTTCCCATGCCCGTGTCCACTAGAAACTGACACGAGGCATTTTGCCCCAAGACACCTACAGCCGTGCTGATATGGCGGGCCGTTTCCAAATCTGTAATCGGAAGCGTAACCCCTGCTTCAACAGCAGCAGGAATCTCATCAAGCAACACGCTCCCAAGAATTTGCACCGGAACGCCACAGGGTGCCAAGGCGAGCGCCTCGTTCAATTCAGCCACACCAAACCTCGAGCATCCGGCTGCCTTCAGGGCTGTGGCAATCGGTTCAACACCCAATCCATATGCATTGGCTTTGAGAACCCCCATCACCTGACATGGCGCTACCGCTGCCGCAATCTTGCCAAAGTTCTGACGCAAGATTCCAAGGTCTATCTCCAACCAAACCCGACTGTGTGGTGCATATTCCATAAGTACCTACTTTCGGCATAATATATAACGAACGTTTGCTTTCTCCAATCGCGAAACGAAAATGTTTTTCAAGGATTAGGGTTCTGTCAGCATGCACCTATTCTCGTTGCTCTTTTTGACATCAGTTTCTATAGTTGATCTGCAAATGAAAATCATAGCATGGGATAACAACATCCCATGGCAAACCAAAAGGCATCACATGGCATCATACGATCTTACCGGAACCGTCAAAGTCATCATGGATCAACAAACCTTCGATAGCGTGAGTTCGTGGTGACGACGCCCGATGACCGCTACCCTCAAGACATCAAACTCGACTGCGTCAAAGATAAATGTGCACTGCTGGATCGCATCAGTGTGGGGCAAGCTGTCAAAGTGACCTTTGACCTTCGCGGCAACGAATACAACGAACGTTACTACGTCAACCTGACCGCATGGCGTATCGAACCCGCCGACGCAGGGACACCAACGGATGAAATGCCTCCCATGGATGAAATACCCCCAATGGATGACTCCTCCGCGGGGCCAATGCCTTTTTGATGAAAAGGACTGGCCGAGTTCATTCAAAAGCCTTACCAGCTTCAAGATATGAAGACTGTTCTCCAAACAGCCCTGAATGATCCGGAGGAGGCACGACGCCGGGGGCCTTGCTAGCCCTACCCCCCCCCCACTTCCTTCAGGCGTTGATAGAGGTAGGAACGACGCATTGGTTTGCGCCGCCCCGCCCGCCGAACCAGACATGCGGATCTCCCGCATACGGCTCTCCGGTTAATGGTTTCCCGACTAGCGGATGAACGTAAAGAGTCTCTGGCTGTAACAAGCGAGAACAGCCCGAGTTCCCAAAAGTAGGCATTTGACCAGCGTATCTGATCGAAAACACCGCCGCGACCGCGACCTTTGTGGCGTTTTTGTAAAATGCTGCGCAGGCGCATCCGTACCCACCCGTCAACTTGTTTAAAGTATGAGGGCAGTGAGTGTTTAAAGTACTCGAACCATCCGCACAATATAGGATTCAGCTTACGGATAATCTCATCCATGCTGTGTCCATTGCATCTTTTGATCAGGGGCCGGACCTTGCTGCGTAGCTTCTTCGTGCTTATAGGTCTCGCAAACCAGCGTAGCCGGTTCTGCGGGGTTCGGTAGAACTGGTATCCAAGGAATTCAAAGTATGCCTTGGGCTTGCTCATATCCGCCATACGGGTCTTCTCGGGGGTCAACCTCAAGGCATTCTCCCCCATCCATTCCCGCAGGTGCTCCAAAGCAGCCAAGGCTTCTTCCTCACTCTCGCATAGGATCACGATATCATCCGCACAGCGAACACTGGTGTATCCCTTTTCATGCATGAGCCAGTCTACCGGATTGAGATAAACATTAGCCAGTAGGGGACTCAGAGGACGGGTTCCTCTCCCCCCCTCCTTAGGAATGTGCTTTCGCAACAGAGCCTGTGTCCGGTAGCTTCCTTCCATCAGAGAACTCTGCATGAGACCCAGCTGTTCATCCAACCTCTCCCCATACTTGCTCACACTGACATGGTCGACTCCTGCACGGCCCTTGTTGCGGGCTACCTTCCGGCAGGCACTTTCCAGATTCTTCCTCTAACGGCTCTGACTTCCCGTGAGCTCTCGCCGACCTCACGGGGGGATCCCTTCTTAACGTGCACGGCCTTCTTGACCATTCTATCCCGAACCATCGCATGCCAAACTGCTGTCGCTTTTACACGCTCTCATCAGCACGGCAGGCCTCCCTCGAAAGGGGTCTGGGCTTCGCCATCGGCCAGAAGGCTCGCCTCGACATACAACCACATCAGGTTCGCAGTATCTCTCGCTATGGACTGGTCATTCGTCTCCTGTTGCTATCCACCCCGCCTCATGGCAACGCAGTTACATTCAACTATAGGCCGTTGAGCACATGCCTAGGAGGGACTTTCACCTTCCTGACCATGCACGCTCGAAGGCGCACTACACCCTACCATCACGCGAAAATAGCGCACCTATCTCATTTCAAATTTTAAATTTCAGATTTACTTATCATGGTGTTTGACTCAAAGTTCAAGTTCACCAGCGTATAGAATTGTAAATGCTGCGCTGGAAGTGTCAGATGTTTACGGCGTGTTGCCCAAACCGAGATTCCTCGACTTCGCTCGGAATAACACCCGTTAAGAGCTCGAATTTCTTAAGAAACTGTCATGCTGATCCCGACGTACGTCGGGACGAAGCATCTCGCCGACTTGTCCGCCATAGCACGAAGTGCGAAGGAGGAAGGCGCACTTTCGATTTGGGAAACACGCCGTTTAATGAAAAATATGAATAAGGGAATCAGACAAGAATACGTGCTGTCTGCTTGACAAAGACACGACTGTATTCAGGAGGTCGAAAATGAAATTCGTCGGTGCCCATGTTTCGACGCAAGGTGGCGTCTTCAACGCGCCAATCAATGCCAAAGCCATTGGAGCAACAGCGTTTGCCATGTTTACAAAGAATCAGCGTCAATGGGTTGCACCACCCTACACAGACGAAATAATCGCCGCATTTCGCAAGACCCTTGCGGCGAACGGATTCGCTCCCAAGCATGTCTTGCCACATGACAGTTATCTCATCAATCTGGGGAATCCAGAACCTGAGAAACGTCAAAAGTCTCTCGACGCTTTCATAGATGAGCTATCACGTTGTCAGCAACTCGGGTTGACCCTTCTGAATATGCACCCCGGCAGTCATCTGCGGGAGATCTCGGAAGATGCCTGTTTAACGCTTATTGCAGAGTCCATCAATAGAGCCCTCGAGGCAACAGAGGGAGTGACAGTGGTTCTTGAAAATACCGCCGGGCAGGGATCGAACGTGGGGTATCGTTTTGAGCACCTTGCTAGTATTATTGATCAGGTTGATGACAAGTCCCGCATGGGCGTTTGTATCGACACCTGCCACTCCTTCTCCGCGGGCTACGACCTTCGTACCAAAGAAGCCTGCCAGGAAACCTTTCAGTCTCTGGCAGACATCGTCGGTTTTGAGTATCTGCGAGGGATGCATATCAACGATAGCAAGGTCCCCTATGAGAGTCGCAAGGATCGGCACCACAGCATAGGCATGGGAACCATCCCAATGGTTGCCTTTGAATTTATTATGCGGGATCCCCGTTTCGACAATATTCCGTTGATACTGGAAACAATTGATGACTCGCTTTGGCCTGAAGAGATCGAGCGCCTCAAAGAACTTGCTAGGGTTGAAACGCGTTGATGCGATAGAACTTTGTAGGAACGTGGTCAATGACGCCCGTGTAGGACATAAAGCCTTCGCAACCCGGCAGGTTGGTATACCCCGGAATACCACTCCAGTTTGTCTCGCTACCCAATGTTGGACTCAACAACAGGCTATAGAACATCCCGGTCGTTGAGGGCCAAGTGATCACGAACGTATTGCCCCCCCCCCCTTCGGCAAGTGAAATTCCAGAAACAGAAGGTTTGTCGTAAACGTGTAAGATGACAGGAATGCTTAGGATCGGTTGTGTCGGATCGTTGCTCGTCAGAATAAGGGAGTCTTGATAATCCCCCTTCGGCATCCCTGTGGTGTCAAATAGGACCGTCACATTCCCTGATGAGTCAGATGCCAAAGTTCCCGAAGAGGCAGGATACTGCAACCACGATTCCCCCCGACGGAATTGAACATCGTCAATGAACCATCCCCTATCGACAGACGCAAGGTCCGAACCAAAACGGAAACGGATTTGAACCTGTCTTCCTGCATAAGCTTCCAGATCAAACGTAACATTCTCCCATCCCCCTGTTCCACCAAAGCAGGGAGTGGGATCAGAAAATGGCGACTCATAATTAGGTGTGATCTTGCAGGGATAGCCACCAACTGGAACTATTCGATCAAACGTGATACCGCCATTTGTGGAAATGTCCACCACGCCGCCGTCCCAGTAGTAATCCTCGAGGTTTATTCGCCCCTCATACTCCACTTCTATCCATTGCCAGAAACTCAAAGTGGGAGTTCCGCCTAGGGTCACAGGAGGCATTATCAGCACTGCATCCGATCCGTTTTGATATTGATCGGTCGCGTCATCTCCAAAGTACCATGCATATCTCGCGGAATGCACCTGCTGGGTGGCAATATGCCACTGATCGTTTACACCTGAGTGAGTCCAACCGTAACCAAATTCCGTAATGGGGTCTGTTAGGTCTGTGACAAGCTGCCAGGTCAGTTCGGCATTTCCTTGGTTTGTCAGCGTGAGCGTCACCTCACTCAGTGTATCGCGTTTAAGTGATACGGTAAGCAAACTTGGCGCGACAGCCACCACGGGATATACCAACTGAAACGTATGCGCAGACGACTCGCTGCGGTTACTGGCACTATCATCGGCTTCAATATGATATTCAATTATGTCTCCCGGCAGGTGGGCACTGAAAATACTGCCTTCGTAGACATCGCCCGCCACCAAAGTCATATTGGTCTCAGCCATTCCCTCCTCGCCATTGATCTGCCAGAATAGCCGAACGCTTCCAACACCCACACGATCGGTAACGGTTGCCGACACGCGCCACGGAGAAATGGCACCCATGGGATCATCAAGGGGAATATGAACAATCTCAGGACCTTCTGGCACAGATTCCGCGTCAAGCGGATCTGAACGATCTGCCAATTCTTCTGCATTGGAGAACCCGTCTCCGTCAGGATCATTTGTCGGCGAGGAATCCAAATGCGAATAATTAAAAAGTTCCCACCAATCCGGAAGCCCATCCGCATCATCATCTTCCGCTTCGGGAATATAAGAGGCCGTCGCGTCTTTAGCCGCGTTCATTGTGAGGTTCACAGCCGGATTCAATGCCGTAGCAAAAGCATTCGGATAACGGACACCATCCACAATCCAGTTCACAAATGCATAGGATGTCCCTTCAACATCCACGATAGCCGGTGCCGTTGTGGTTTCAGCCACCTCACCCACATCCCACCATGTAACGGTATCGACAACCCCCGACAGAGAAGCCTGTTGCTGCAAGCCGTACTGACCCTCCCAAATCCACAACACAGTGCTGGCGCTGCGAATAACAAAACTTAAACTATTCGAAGTGCCCACCGCAGGGACATCTCCAAACCCATACCATCCGTCGCACCGATACCGATGCCCCGCCGTCGGCACCGTGTAGGGGCTGGCCGTCGCCACAATGGCACTGCCCCACGGTTTCTCGTAATCTCCATACTCCTCGGGCGTCGTTGTGCCATACTCATCAGGAAGACCAATAATCGAAAAGGGAACGGGATAGGTCACATCAAAACGATGCAGTTCCGTTGGGGCAGAGGCAGGATGCATGGCAAGCAGATCCGTTTTGGTCTCGGCCCGTATCATGTAATGAATCGCGACACCTTCGTTCTGCGACGGGATAATTGTACGAAACAGATCGTTGGAAACATGCTGCATAACGTTGGTTGTGAACGTATTCGTGCTCCCCGTTGTGTTCCACAACATGACAACGCAATTGGTATCAACAAAAGGAACACTGGGACGGATGCGGGCTTCGACAATGTGATCCGAAAAAATATCCGTTGTGTTTTCCAGCGGCACATGCTCGATCGTGGGTGTGAGCGTGGCAAAGGCCTTATAGGCATTCAGTCGCCCCTCAGTGACACACCTCCCCGTCAGCGAAGCAACGGGGTCGGTACCATCGAAGAGCGCCTGACGCACCTGCTGCCACGTGAGTTGCGGCATATAATCGAACAACAATGCGGCGACGCCCACCACATGCGGTGACGCCATGGACGTGCCACTTTTGTAGCCGTAGTTGCCGGAAGGGATGCTGCTGAAGATAGAGGATCCCGGGGCTCCGAGATCAACGGAGGTCACACCGTAATTCGACAAGCTGCTGAGTCCGTCTGCTGAAGTTGTATTTGCAACCGCCAGCATATTACTCATGGAAAATCCGGAAGGGTAGTGGGGGAATATGTCGTTATCCAAACCTTCATTACCCGCTGCAGCAACATGCAAGATCCCCTGCCCTCCCGCCACCCGAAGTGCAATCTCTAAGTTTGAACTAAAGCCCCCTCCGCCCCAACTATGGTTGGTCACCCGCACCGGAACCCCACGAGTCCTTTGCGTGATCACATAATAGACACCGTCGATGACGTCCGACATGTAACCTAACGTGCCGCTCGCATTGAAAATCTTGATCGGCATGATTCGTATATTCCATCCCACCCCAGCAACACCGGTTCCGTTATTGCCCATTGCACCGATAATTCCAGATACGTGGGTTCCATGGCCGTTGTCGTCGGTTGGGTCATTATCTCTGTTATAGAAATCCCACCCGTGCACATCATCTGTATAGTTGTTTCCATCATCGTCTAATGCATTATTAGCGATTTCGAGGGGATTGCTCCAAATATTGTCTTTCAAGTCGGGATGATCAAAATCTATCCCCGTGTCGAAGACTGCCACAACAACACCCCCGGTTCCGGTCGTCATATCCCACACTTTGGGCATCTCAATCTTGTTCATGCCCCACTGTAGATAATACGAGGGATCGTCAGGTGTGCTCTCCGCAACCTCGATGAGATAATCCGGCTCGGAAAAATCCACGCACACTGACGCCTCAAACGTCTCAATGAGTGTAAGCACCGAATCCAGATCTGCCGGTGTTACCGATACCAGAAAACACCCCGAGCCCAAAATTTCGTCACGAATCTCAAATCCATGCTGTGCAACCTCAACCGCAAGATCATCGCGGGTTCGACCTTCCTTCAAGCGCACGATAACGTGATCCCCCACCATCGCAAGCTGCTCAACAAGTATGTCTTGCCCTGTCTTCGGATCGGTGGAAAGCGTTTCTTCAACCCGAACAAGCGGATATTTAAATAACGTTCGCACCAGCTGCTTTCGACGCCGAACCTGAGGATCCGACGTGGGAGAGGTCTGTGATGCAACGATCTCCGCCCCGACAAAACGATCCAGAATGGGCGGGCGGTTGACGGCGCTCTGGGCAGGAGAAACCGCAAACAAGGCGCCACGTTGCGATGGATCCCCCTGGGGAGACTGGGGTGACACCGGGGCTCGTGTCCCGACATAGCCCGACACAGCCCTCTCGTTGTCGCAGCCCGCATCAACCCCCCCAGTCTTCGTGTTAACACCACGCAGCAACACAGCCGTGCTGACCACGACTAACGTCACGGCAGCAACCCATAAGCATCGTTTCGTTCTCATTTCTCTGTCCCACAATAATACACCTTGCCGAGCTCATTGCCAAGACGCCAGAACAGGGACAGAAATGTGGAGAATGGACGGTAGGGCGTGGAGGGTTTTGGACCGCTCAGACGGAGTCGGCACTTTGGATTTAAGCGTAGCGTGCCTCTGCATGGTGCACAAATTTGATTCACGACAAGCAGCGGTTCCAAATAGGCGGCAATGCCGGGGGTCTGATCCTGTCGCGAGGAAACGCTCGGAGGATTTGGACAGCAAGAGGAGTCCGGTGCGTATGCATCGGTTGGCGGAACTGGGGTTGTCAAT
>Ga0307929_1000754_pt1 | contig 29234 bp, 19 predicted proteins | sample AceLakmetage1330_FD_203160 | JGI IMG/M metagenome (GOLD analysis project Ga0307929, IMG submission 203160) | Saline water microbial communities from Ace Lake, Antarctica - #1330 | ecosystem: Environmental > Aquatic > Non-marine Saline and Alkaline > Saline | place: Antarctica: Ace Lake...
ATAAATTCGGAGAGTTGGTTTTTGCTTGAGTGGGTTAATTATTAATTAATAACAAAATGACCTTAAAATTTTCGGAAGTATGACAATTGTTAAAAATAATTATATTTAACCATGATAATTAATATTCTCAAATCTTAAAGCTTACATGTCTTTGATAATTTTAATGACATAAGTGCAAACCCTTAAAATATAACATTGCAATAAAATAAGGAAAAAAAATGGCTGATTATTCAAGTTGTCCCAACTGCGGCAGAAAAGCGGAAAAAAATTTTTCCAGTAACCACTTCCCGGTTTATAAATGCAAGGGAAGTTGCGGTACCAACTATTGTAAACAATGCGGGTCAAACGGCTGTCCCAAGTGCGGTTCCACAGCGTATACCACCGTTGGCAAGGTATATGCCAGATAATCCGTAAAAATGACACACTTCATAGCCGTTCGTAACTTTATTGATCTTGCGCCGTCATTTCCATCATTTCCAGCAACCTCATAAAAGTTACGGGTGGCAATATCATCAAATAGGGGACAGACCATGGTTTTTTTTGCCCATTTTGTTAAAAACCGACATTCTTCATCTGCCCATTTTCACCTATTGATTTAGGTGGGGGGCATCGGTATTGTTTCCCCAAAAGCGTAAACTACTTTTAATGGGATATGACTGCTACTCAAAAAAAGATAAACTAAGAGCGAAAAAGGCTACCGTCATAAATCGGGACATTTTGAACCGAACTGATTAGAGTTTTTGCAGATCATAAGCCTATGGACAGAGAGACCTCGGAGATCCTTAATTATTCGGGGTGTCCCGGTTATGGCGGTAGCCGAAAAAAAACGTGGACTGTCCCCTATTTATGCCAGATTATGGTATTCTGAAAAAATCTCTATAGATTAGATGTTGTTTTATCATTTATAAAATATTACATAATTAAAGATATACTCAGCACGGTCACAAGTAGCGTTTTTGATATAAAGAGTCCCGCCTTGTTGCCTTTATTCTTAAGGACTTAATGAGGAAATATCCGTTCAGGTAAAACGCAGATTATAACCGTGGATAGTATAACCTTATCGTAGGAGTTTTATTAATGAAACAAACACTTTCTTTTCTCTTTTTGCTAATTTTCTTATCAACATTGTTTTGTTCAGAATTAATAGCTGCAAACCGTACTGCCCTTGTTATCGGAAACAGTGAGTACAAGTCCATAACTGCCTTAAACAACCCTGTAAATGATGCTACAGACATGAAGACAACCCTTGAGAAGCTTGGCTTTGATGTCATCCTCAGAACCAATGCCAATCGAACAACAATCCGTAAAGCTGTTCGACTCTTTGGTAATAAAATCAAAAAAGGCGGTGTGGGTCTCTTTTTTTATGCCGGACATGGAGTTCAGGTTGATGGTGTCAACTATATCATACCAGTCGGTGTCAATATTAAAATGAAATATGACGTTGAGGATCAGGCTTTGAAGATGAGGTATGTGCTTGGGGCTATGGAAGAGGCCAATAATAACCTTAATATTATCATCTTAGATGCTTGTCGTAACAACCCATTTCGAGGCTTTAGAGGTGGTTCGCAAGGGCTTGCACGTATGGATGCACCTACAGGTTCCATAATTGTTTATGCTACAGCACCAGGTAAACAAGCGGCTGATGGTCAGGGACGAAACGGAACTTATACGGCTCAACTTTTGAAGAACTTAGGGACTCCTAATCTATCGGTTCAGCAGATGCTTAATAAAACTGGTTTAGAAGTAATGAGGGCTACCAGTAATGAACAAGTACCATGGATTTCATCAACACCGGTAGAAGATTATTATCTGGCCATGAGGCCACAACCTGCCTATAAACCTAACACAGTATCGTCACAATCTATTGATTTACCCCAGGAAACATCAACATCTTTTGATGACATTTTGAAAGCCGAAGAAACCAAAAAAAAGGCGAAACAGAAATGGTCAGAATGGCAGAGCAATCGGGAGAGTGATTATCAAAAGGTGAAACGGATTGAAACAAGCGACAATTTGACGTCTAAACAAAAGAAAGAAGCATGGTATAGATTTTTGGTCGCCATAGCCCAGGATAATCCATATTCAACAACAGACAACAGTATGAGGGACCGAGCTGAATCCAGAATTGATTTTTGGACAAATATAAATGCTCTACCAAGTAAAGCTTCGAAAAAAAACAAAACTGAATCATATGAAAAGTTACAAAATAGTAAAATAGTATTTGTTTCCCGTGTGGGGGAAAACAAGGAGATCTTTATCAGTGATTTTGAAGGTAAAAATATCAGTCAGATTACCCACCATAAAAGCATATCCCTTTCCCCTTCTCTTTCCCAGGACGGCCATTGGCTGACATATACCTCCTATGTGAATGGAAAACCGGATATTTTTGTTCAGAATATGAAAACCCATATTATAACCACCATTGCGTACAAGGGGATGAATATCACACCGGGCTGGGTGCCGGGTAAATTTGAACTTGTTGCCGCCTTGAGCCTTGACGGAGATCAGGAAGTTTATCTGCTTTCCGGCAAGGGTGAAATCCTCAAACGCCTGACCCGTAGTGGGGGGATTGATGTCGCTCCCCGGGTCTCCCCTGATGGCAGGAAGCTTGCCTTTGTGTCCCGCCGGGAGGGAAGCCCCCAAATTTATGTTAAAAATCTTGATACCGATGGGGTGATGCGGGTGAGCCTCCAGGGTAAATACAACACCTCTCCGGCGTGGTCCCCATCAGGGGACAAACTTGCCTATGTGGGCATTGTGAAAAATAAAATTGATATTTATGTCACGGGTTTTGACGGGGCTGCCCCCATGCAGCTCACCCGGGATCAGGGAGACAATGAAGATCCCTCCTGGTCCCCGGATGGCAGTTTTATTGTCTTTTCTTCCACTCGGGAGGGGGCCTCAAAAATTTATGTGATGACGGCCCGGGGAAGTGAACCAAGACGTTTGATCAATCTGCCCGGTGCCCAGACCGATCCCCAATGGTCCCCCGGGAGGGGGGGTATTTCCAATAATCTGAGCATGAATGAAGACTGAGCACAGGTTTAACCACAAGCTGTGGACAGTCTGAATGGATTTTATTTCAGGCATGTCCGCAGCAATGTCCGCGCCATCACCTTATGCGGAAAATAGGGAAAATAGGGGGAAAATAGGGGACAGACCACGGTTTTTTTTGCCCATTTTGTTAAAAACCGACATTCTTCATCTGCCCATTTTCACCTGTTGATTTAGCTGGGGCACCGGTATTGTTTCCCCAAAAGCGTAAGGTACTTTTAATGGGATATGGCTGCTACTCAAAAATAGATAAACTGGGGGAGCGAAAAAAGATACCGCCATAAAGCGGGACATTTTGAACTGAATTGATGAGAGCTTTTACAGATCATAAGCCTATAGACAGAGAGACCTCGGAGATCCTTAATTATTTGGGGTGTCCCGGCTATGGCGGTAGCCGAAAAAAACGTGGTCTGTCCCCTATTTATGCCTATTTATACAAGCACTTTGGAGGAAAACATGAAAAAACATTTAACCAAACTTTTCATACCACTCTTATTAGCCATTTTTGTTTTGCATTTGATACCGAAAAATGCAACAGCAGCGCTAAGAACCCGAATCGTGGTACTGCCCTTTTATGTGGAACAGGGTAGTAGAGATGCGCAAGATGGTGGCACTCTTGTAATGCATTACAGAAGGATGTCAGGCTTTATTGAAAATCACCTGGTAAGACACAATTTTGAAGTTATTGATCCCTTTGCAAAGGAGGCCTCGGAAAAGGAACTGAACCGTTTAATGGAACGGACACGGGAGGATTCAACCCTTGCCTGTGTTGAGGTTTGTCGCAAATACGGTGTGGATGTCGCCTATATTGTATGGCTCAATGTAAAACACAAAAAGACCGCTGACGGCTACCACAAAGCCATAGCCCTTGTAGACGGAAAAGGATATGACAGCGCTGGCCGATCCATTGGTGCCAATGTTTATAAATCCTATAATATTTCCAGGCGGGACTTTGACCAGGCCATTGGCATTGTGGAAAAAGATGTGGGGGATCTGGTGGGAAGGAACCTGACTGCCCGGAACAGCAACGGCGCTTCCAGTCACAAAGTGATTTCCTCTACTCCAACAAATGCAGGTGGAGCGAACACGGTTGAAGACAATCTTGCCCGGAACATTGATAAACTTGAAAAATATATTGAAATCCGCCTGGACGGTGCAACTGAGTATGAACTGGTGGAGATCTTTGGTAAAGTTCTTTATACGGTCAATGGCGTAGTCCAGGGGAAACAGGTTTCCCAAAACATCCTTCCGGACACCCCCCAGGCCTTCACCAGCCACTGGGAAGTTGAGATTCACAATACGGATACCTTTCGCTTACAGGCTAATATTATGCGAATGATCAATGATCTCTTAGATGCCGGGGGAAAAGCGGTTATTAAAGGTGTGCCCTATATGTACTCTCCTTCCGAGGTCAAACTGCTCATGGGAATACGAACCGGGTCTGTTACACCAAGATATGTTCAGTTTATCATCGACCGGGAACGGGCAAGGGACCGGGAAATTGCCGGACGGCATGATCCTAATAACGCAGTCAAATCGCCCAATTTACCTAATTTTGAATAACCAGTGTTTCGCTCTGATTATAATGGATTTGGGATTTTTTAGAGTGCATATCCCAAGAAAGTCACCCTGCGGACGCGCCTTTTTCCCCTTAATGAGGCTCTGAAAACAAAAAGAAATTGGAATCATTCTTTGACCCCAAGATCGTTATAATCAAATTTTTACGATCGCAATATTTTGAAGACGATGAAAATGAAAGCTCAATCTTGGGTGGCATCTTATGATCAAGCCCCACTTGATTTATCTGTGCATGACGTCGCTTAGTCGTGCTTTGCCACTAAAACCTCAACCGAAAAATCAAAAGGATAAAAACTATGGAACACAAAGCAATGCAAAAAATGTTTGTTTTGATTATTGGAAGTATTCTTTTTCTTGCTTCTTGCGCTACAAGCATTCATGATGGCAAAATTGACAGTATTACCGCTCAAAAAAAAGAAACTTCAGCAAAAAAAATGGATAATTCATTAGACCATATATGGAAATTTGGATGGAAAGACACCTTCGAACTGGAGGGGTATCACTCGTCGATTTGCGCATATGGTGATAAAGGGGTCACAATAAAAGTATTTAACAGCAAGGAGGAATTTAATTGGGGGATTCAAGTGAGAAGTACTCCTTTTGAAACAGATGATAAAAATTACGAAATTTCATTCAATACTGAGTCCAATAATTCATTTGATATGGCTTTTAACATCCAGCCGTACAATAGTCCGAATGGAAGAGGGGCATTATTTTTAACAGATCAGCAAATTAGTATATCAAAAGGCATAGAACTTCATAAATTGTCCTTTCGAGGTAACAGCAAGAAAAATAACCACAAAAGCAACAACAATTCGTTACTACATTTTAAGATTGGCATGGCTCCGAGGGGAACAGAATTAAAAATTTTTAATATCGAAATAAACGCTTCGAAACATATTTCAAAATGGTAAAATTTCAAGAATTTTAGACAGTCTTCCTTATCATTTTAAATTCTTAGTGTAGGATAATTTGTGTGCTTGATCATAAAAAGGGGCTATCCAAAATCTTTCATTTTAATCATCTTCAAGGTTTTGTAACTTACATTTTTTATCTTTAGTTTAATGTAAAAACTCTGGCCCACTGGAACAGGTCAGATGGCAGATGCTTTGCCATCTGAAACCTCAATACTACTCCAATACTTGAAGGTGTCCCCACAACTCATAAGAAATTAGTAATAAGTGAACCGACTCCGCAAACTATCACAGACATATAGTGTATCTTAAAGTTTACATATCTATGATGATTTTAATGACATAAGGGCAAACCCTTAAAATATAACATTGCAATAAAATAAGAAAAAAAATGGCTGTCCCAACTGCGGTTCCACAGCATACACCACCGTTGGCAAAGTATATGCCAGATAATCCGTAAAAATGACACACTTCATAGCCGTTCGTAACTTTATTGAACTTGCGCCGCCATTTCCAGCAACCTCATAAAAGTTACGGATGGTAATAGTATTTTTTATAAGAAAGTCTCCACAAATCTGGGGGGAGTTTCTATTTTTGTTGTGGGCAGACAGAGGTCAGAATAAGGTCTGCCCATGGCAGTTATATGACAAATACAGGCCCATTTTTCTTTATGGCACCAAGACAATTACGCTTAAATATCATGCCTTAAAGACATCTACCGCTTGTCAGAAAAAAAAACAAAATATTATTAGGAGGTCTCTTTTACAATAAAATACCGGCACCCCAGACCACATCCATTACACGCTGAAGGCAATATTTTTCTTTTTTATTTTGAAAATATTTTTTTTGCTTCGAGATAACATATACCGACAGTTGAAACGACTTGATGCAAAAAAAACATCAACAAAAAATTGCTTTTCAGTGAAATTGCACTTTAACAACAATTCAATTTCAGATAATGGAGTGATTGAATGACCAAAGCCATGCAAAATTTAGTACCCGATCCCGAACGTCTGGAGTTCACCAGAGAGAAATCCCATGAGGACAGCAAAGAGTTCCTCCATGGAATGGAACAGGAAACATCAACAAACACATCCATAAAACTGGCCATGGCAGAGGAACTGCGAAGCCTGGGATTGACCGAAAAAGCCATCTCAAGGCAGTTGAATATTATCACTGGGAGAACCGACGATTGAAGCATCTGAAATATTTTCCGACCATATCCACTCAACGATTAAAGCATACCTGCAAAGGGGTTGCCGCACTGAAGCTTAAATCCATCCTCCAGGGCGAGTTGATGATGAAAAATTCCAGTGGGCGGGCTTCAAAAATTCCCGCGCTCAATCCCATGAATCCCGGTGTACTTCAAAACCACAGAATCGCTTTTGTGACGGCTCTTTCCGGTCTGGATACCGCTTTAACACTTGAGATTTACATGACAGCCTTTCCCAGCCTGGTTCACCCGACCAAGAGCCGGCTGGAGATCACCCTGTTCATCTGCGGTGAATCGTCATCTAAAGCACAATTAAAAGAAAAGCTGATTGCCGCTTTCCTCAACATCAAACCAGCGCTTGCAACCCTTTTTCCCGAAGCGGATTTTCAGCCGGTGACTCAATTGAAAGAATTGAAGTCTTTAAGAGCATACAACAATTTTAAATACGCCACGATCGTTGACCGTAAATTTTCAGAAATCGAACTGGAATTCCCATTTGTTCATAAGCCCATCGGATTTGGTTCAGACACCGGGGAAAAAACAGTTGAATCCCCAAAAAACAATATCCGGCATATTTTTCAGTGGACACCTTCCGGCAGTGACTGGTCGGACCTGATGGGCATGATGTTGAACCAGCTGGATGCCAATCGCGTCATCATTCGATTAAATCGCAGTACCTCAATAACGCATGCCGTGAAAAATTTAAGGCAGACCGTATCCGTGTGTGACCGATTTTTAGGGACAAAAAGCACTGAAGGCGCCACCCAAAAAGAGCAGGCCCACTCCATTAAAAATAAGGCCCTTTCCCGGATTTCAGGCTTGATGACAGCTGGTTTTAACGTCGGAGTTTATCTGTTGTCCACTAATCCTGCCAGCGAATTTCTGGCGACAATTCTGGGTTGCGCCATCACTGGAACCGACAGCAAAGGGACGTCAGAGACCTTTTGGGAAGGTGGATTTCGAATTTCAAAAACCACTGTCAAAAAAGCGGTGGATATTCGACATTTTCCCGATGAGACAGAACCGTTTACTGTAGTGGAAGCTGCCTGTGCCTTCCGCCTGCCAAGCCCCCCTTTTGAAGAAATTCCCCCCGGAATACCGGTGAAAAAATTTCGAACAGCCCTGTCAACCATCGGCAGCATGCCAACAGGAGAAACACCCATATTCCTTGGAGACAATATCCATAAGGGCATTGAAAAACCAGTGCAAATAGATATGGAGAGTCGGTTAAGACATTGCTTTATATTAGGGCAGACCGGCACGGGAAAATCCACCTTAATGGGAAATATGATCGTCCAGGACATCCAAGCCGGCAGAGGGGTCGGCGTCATCGACCCCCACGGAGATCTGGTGGACCAGATTCTGGGACAGATCCCGGAACACCGCATTGAAGACGTAATCGTCTTTGACCCTTTGGATACGCAAAGACCGATTGGATTCAACGTTCTTGAATGGCAGACCCTCCAGGAAAGGGACCTTATTATTGATGAGATCTTTCAGATCATCCATCAGATCTATGATCTGAAACAAACGGGAGGACCCATGTTTGAATATTATTTCCGCGGCGCCCTGGGCCTGCTCATGGGGGATAAAAAACGACCGCATTTCATTCCCACCCTGCTGGATTTACTTCCGTTTTTTCTGGATCGAAGATTCCGAAAATACCTGAAGAGTACCGTTGAAGATACACAACTGCATGACTTTCTTGATCAAGCCCGAAAGGTGAGCGGGGATGCCAGCATGGACAACATTGCCCCCTATATTAACTCCAAATTGGCAAGACTTCAGGATACGACTTTGAAACGCATCCTGGGACAGCCCCGCAGCAGCTTAAATTTTGATGACATACTAAACAATAAAAAAATATTTCTGGTGAAACTTGGCAAGGGCCGTTTTGGAAAATCAATATCTTCATTGCTTGCAAATTTAATTGTTTCCAGATTGAAACTGGCCACCTTGCAACGAGGAAATATTAAGCCTCACTTCAGAAAAAACTTTTTCCTTTACATAGATGAAGCCCATAACCTGCCCGCTGAAAACTTCATGGAACTGCTGTCAGAGGCTCGAAAATATCATGTAGGGCTTATCCTGGCCACCCAGTATGCGGCCCAACTGACCAAAACCAGTGTGGATTCAAGAGATAATCTTTTGTCAGCTCTGACTGGCAACGTCGGTCAGACCATCACCTTCCGGCTTGGGCTTGAAGATGCCAATGCCATGGCTCCGTCCTTTGAACCTTTTTTCGGAAAACAGGATATTATTTCCCTGCCCAACTGGCACGCTTATGTCCGAATGAACCAAAAAAACAATGCCGCTTCGCCCTTCAGTATCAAAACCATTGTAAACAACACCCATTTTGACCGACAATGTGCCGAAAAAATTAAAATCATGTCCCGTTTAAAATATGGATTGGACCAGAGGATCGTTGATCAAAATATGGCTGAACAGCGATCCATCTGGAAAGAAACGGAAGAGAAGGCATAACAAAAACAAGTGTCTTTCATTCAACAGTTGATATTTTTCAAGGCTTCCGTCCCGTTTTGATATTTTTTTCTGAAAAAAGTGTCAAGTACTTTTGAGGCCAGATGAAGGATGCTTAAAAACAATGAATTTTTCATAATATGTGGTGAATCATGATGTTCCAATGTCCCCAACCCTTCAGAAGCAAAAAGGAGTCAATATTGAAAAAAGCAATTAAAACAATTTTCCCTTTAACACATTTATTCACTATACTTCTCACGGTATTACTCATTTCAGGATGCGTGGCATCAAACAAGGGGGCTCCAAACACCCCGCCTCCCCAAGCCACTTATAAACCCATGGAAAAAGCAGCAAAGGAAATGGTCGCTGAACTTAACCGTACCTACCCCATAAGAGGGCTGACATTCCAGATCACACCGAACAATTTCTGCCAGAGCGGCACCCGGCTGAACCTTCCCTTTTCCGAAGAGGTTAGCGAATTTATTTCCAATGAAATTGTCAGCCGGGGTGGAATTCTAAGCACCCAAGAAATAGGAAAAAAACCCCTACGGGTTATGGGGTCCTACCACGTGGATAATACCGAGGTGATCCTCTCCGTAAAATTGAGGGAAATGGGCACCGAAAATTCCCGGGATCTTGCCCATGCCCAGACCCACATTGAGCGCTCCCGCTTAAAAAACAGCCTTTTTGAACCCCAATTTTCCCGCATCGGCAGTACCCTGGTCATGCTCCTGGAAGACAATTATCAAGGGTTGAATTCATTAAAAATAAAGGTAAAAAGACCTGTACCGACGTCCGGCACCGACCATGAGATGGTGTTAGGTGAAGAGCTACAAAAAATTCTGGAACATAGCCTCACCAGCTCGGATATATTTTCATGTGATACTGGCAATACCCTCCCCTCCACTGACAGCACTGGAACTCTTACCGGCCGATACGGCATCACCGGGAGCAACCTTAATCTCCTGTTAAGCCTAATCAGTACCGGCAACACCCTTCTCTCCTCAGCCAGCTATGACATCCCCCTTCACGATATCCCACAAGAATTTATGGAGTCCACCATCCATTCCCTGGATGACCTGGCAGCGGAGCTGTGCCGATCCCTTTCAAAAACCTGTGAAAAAAGTGGAGTTAATCTCAAGGGAGAAACCCTCCTGGTCAAGCCGGGCTGGTTTCTGGACACCCGTGAAAATGCTGTGCTCCCCTTTTCCAGGGAGATGTCCCAGAGACTCACATCGGTGATTATGGAAAAAAACAAGTGCGCCGTGGTAAACCAGATGAATATGAACACCCGGTGGGTCCTGGCCGGCAATTATAATCGAAATGGTGAAAGTCTTTCCATGACCATCACCCTTTTTCAAATAAATCCCAATGCCGCTCAAACTGGAATTGCCTTGAACCAGCGGGCATACGCCAAGGCCACCATCCCTGTCAATAGATGCAATCCTGCCTGGTTCCAGAAGGATTTAAAAGGGGTGATCCACTGCCTGCTGAACCGGCTTGAAAGGAAAAGCCTGAAAAATATCCCCTTTAATGGAAAAGAAAAAAGCAAGGTATTGGTAAAAAAGATAAAATATAAAAACACCTCCTTTTACAGTCCCTTCAGTGATTATTTCAATAAAGACAGTGTGGAATATTTTTCCAATTCCCTGGTATTCACACCGGTTAAGGATACTGAAAAAAAACTCAGGAATTTCCGGGCCGGAACAACACGAACCATCCGAGGGGTGTTTCCGGTGGCTGCAAACGAAAAACAACCAGAACCAATGGCTGCCATCACAGGGGCAGCCTATTACACAGAGGGCAGTTACTGGCCCCTGAACAACAACCAGATCGATATGAAAATTAATATCAGCACCATAGACGGCAGCATCGTCTGCTCCGAATCCATCCTCACCGATAAGAATCTGGTGGATCCGGGCCTTTTTGAACTTCCCCAGGAAAACCACTCCCAGTATACCCAGAAACTTGCTCTGGTGGAGCCGATAAAAATGGATTCCGCCCTTAACTTGGAGGTGTTTACCCAGAAGGGCCGGGAAAACCTGATGTTCAGAAACGGGGAGGAGATCATTTTTTATGTGCATACCAATAAAAATATCTATCTTCATCTCTACAACCGGGATGCCAACGGGGATATCTACCGTATCTTTCCCAATGCCTTTTCCAACGGAGACCGCATCCAGGCGGACAATGTAGCCATTATCCCCGATACCCATTACGCCAAAGGATTCAAGTTCAAAGTCCAGGGGCACCTGGGGAACGAGATGGTGTTTGCCTTTGCATCGGACCATCCCCTGCCGGATCTGCCGGGGACAGATGTGGGCAACGGCGTTCAAACGGTGGACATTCCCATGGAAGAGATGAAAATTCGATTTACGGACTTTGCCGCCCGGCGGGGGCATTTTCTGACCTGGGATTCCATTGCGCTGTTTACAAAATAAATTTTTTCATTTTTATCTCCATTTCTCCTGAATCAGACGGCTGAAGTCATCATCGAAACGCAAAGGTGATATCCCAAAATCGAAAGCGCCTCTTCAATCCTGGGCAATTTGGTGGGATGCCAGGGGTCCAGCATACGTAGGACTTCCCTTTCATTAATTCCCATGCGCCGCCCCAGTTCCGCTTTTGTAATACCGTTTCGTTTAACCGCGATGTAGAGTGCGGTTTTAGCCGCAGTCTGAGCGGGCAGTCGCACCTGCTATTCCCCCTCTCTTGCTCCAGACGACGTCGGAATATCATCATTCAATCTTTGCCCAAATACAGGCAAATTTGCAATAGTCGGATGTCAGGTGGGAATAACGTATGGTCTGCCCCCCTATTTATGTATCAAAATGATGAACCAGTACCCCCTATTTATCATTTGGAAAAAATATTGAAAGGTTGCTTGTTTTGTGCGAAGTAAATAAAGTAAATAGTGATCTGAATTATTTTTCATACTGACATTCGTATCGGCTGCCTGGAGAAAAATGCTGAAAAAATATGCTGCGTTACATATTATTGTTCTGATTTTAGCGGTGACGACGACGATGCTGCTGCTGCCGGGCCTGTGCCGGGCCTGGCTGGTTGATGGGTTTGAAACAAGGTTTTCTCCACCACCCAGCACTGACCCGCCGTCGGTCTTGCATGGGAACAGGCAACCCGTCACAGGAAATGGAGATACCTCTGCCTCCTCTTCTTTGTCTGCCCATTCGGAATCCAATTCCGAAGATGAAAACCACCCTGACTGGCGGGAGCCGATGACAGGCATGACGTTTGTCTGGGTCCCCAAGGGGTGCTTCATGATGGGCAGCAATGACGGGAAATCCGATGAGAAACCAGTCCACAAGGTATGGCTGGACGGATTCTGGATGGGGAAATATGAGGTGACCCAGGGACAGTGGCAAAAAATTATGGGAAACAATCCTTCAAGGTTTAAGAAAGGAAATGATTTCCCGGTGGAGCATGTTTCCTGGAACGATGCAAATGCCTTTATTAAAAAACTCAACAGTCAGGCAGGGTATACTTTTTCCCTGCCCTCAGAGGCTCAGTGGGAGTATGCTGCCAGGAGCGGGGGCAAAAACCAGAAATATTCTGGAGGAGATGATGTGGGTCGCTTTGCTTGGTATTCCGGTAACGGTGGTTCTACCCACAGAGTGGGGACCAAAAAACCCAATGGCCTTGGTATTTATGATATGAGCGGCAATGTGTGGGAGTGGTGTGAAGACATATATGCAACGGATGCTTACAGCGGCACAGAAGCAATACCAGCCAGGGCAACAAGGGAGTGGTTATATGCAACGGATGCTTACAGAAAACACAGCAGTAAGAATCCCATTTATGCACAAGGCGGGTCCTACCGGGTGCGCCGTGGCGGTGGCTGGCGCAGCGACCCGGCCCTCGTTCGTTGCGCCAACCGCGGCGGGGGCACCCCGGTCTATCGGAGCCTCCGCTTGGGCTTTCGTTTGCTCAGGACCAATTAGCTTGTAGCTTTTTTACCTTCTGCATGCAGGCCCACAACCTGTGTACAATACCTGAAACGGCAATGAAACACCGCACCCCAAATAAAGCGCACCACCGACGTTAAATTGGCCGATTCCCTCCAGGGTTGCGATAAGCCGTTTCATGACTTTTGGATAGCCTGTTTTTTCAAGGCTCCAAAATCATAGAAACGGCCGCCCCGTGGCCTGCGACATTTTTTACCATCCATCTGGAGGCATACGTTCTGACATGAAAAAACGAACTTTCCACATCACAGGCGTTACCCTGACCCTGGTGCTTGTTTTGGCCAGCCTTGGCTTTTCCGGCTGCGTCACCTCCCCGCCCCTGCACCGGGGAAATAGGGGACAGACCACGTTTTTTTTCGTTTTTTTTTTGCCCATTTGGTTACTTCATTTATGTGTCCCCTATTTAAAAAAGTGAGGATAATGTTGGTACAGCATAAATTTTTTATAATCCCCGTGCTGGACAGCGAGACCCGGGAGGCGGATCTAAACCGTTTTCTGGGAAATGTCTGTTTGATTCACCTGAGAAAGGAATTCGTGGATGCCGGTCGGGATTCTTTCTGAGCAGAGAAAAAAACGTGGTCTGTCCCCTATTTATGCTGATAACGCAGCCAAACCGTCCAGTTATCCTGGTTTTGAATAACCAGGGTTTCGCTCTGATTATAAAGAATTTGGGGGATACTTTCGGTAAGCATGAATGCATATATGTTTATAATATATCTTTCCAGGGGTAAATGAATTACAGAGCCTGTTGCTACGCCAATGCCAGCACAAACGCCTAAATTTTTAAATAAGCGCATCTATGAGTCTGTTGATTTAATCGCTTTTTGATAATTGAGCACACAATATGCATGGCATTGACTGTTCTAAAACGCATTATATTGTGTCTGCGACCCAGTAATCTGTACTAAATCAACAGGATCATCTATCCCTGACAAGATTGCTCTTACTCGATATAAGATTAATTTTAACCATTTCCAGACTTGTTCGACCAGATTATATTCAGGGGAATATGGAGAAAGGAAAATATAGTTTCACCTCCTTATGTATGCGGAGCCATTTTATTCTTTGCGGCTTTTGTGATTGCAATATCTTGAAGACGATGAAAATGAAAGATCAATGTGCAGTGCCATCTTATTATCAAGCCTCGCTTGCTAGCTCTGTGCATGACGTCGCACAGTAGCGCGTTGGGCACCAAATTCTCAACCGAAAAATCAAAAGGAGAAAAATTGTGAAACACAAAGCAATGCAGAAAATGTTTATTTTTATTTCTGGAAGTATTTTTTTTCTTGCTTCTTGCTCTACAAGCATTTATGAGGGTAGAACTGACAGTATTACCGTGCAAAAAAAAGAAACTTCAGCAAAAATAATGGAAAATCAATTAGACCATATTCGGAAATTTGGATGGAAAGACACCTTCGAACTGGAGGGGTATCACGCATCGATTTGCGCATATGGTGATAAAGGGGTAACAATAAAAGTCTTTAACAGCAAGCAGGAATTTGATTGGGGGATTCAAGTAAGAAGTACTCCTTTTGAAACAGATGATAGGAATTACGAGATTTCATTCAACACTGAGTCCAATAATTCCTTTGATATGGCTTTTAACATCCAGCCCTACAATAGTCCGAATGCAAGAGGCGCTTTATTTTTAACAGATCAGCAAGTTAGTATACAAAAAGGCGGACAACTTCATAAATTGTCCTTTCAAGGTGACAGCAAGAAAAATAAATACAAAAGTAACAACAACTCGTTACTACATTTTAAGATTGGCATGGCTCCGAGAGGAACAAAATTAAAAATTTTTAATATCGAAATAAACTCTGCGAAACATAATTTAAAATGGTAAAGTTTCAAAAGTTGTAGACGGTCTTCCTTATCATTTTAAGTTCTTAGTGTAGGATAATAGGTTTTGTCTGTTTGATCATAAAGATGGGCCACCCAAATTGATTTTTTTATTTTCATCGTCTTCAAGGTTTTGCAACTTACATTTTCTATCTTTATGTTGATGTGAAAACCCTGGCCCCTGGGCCAGGTCAGAGGGTAGAGGCTTTGGTATGGCACACCATGCTACTCCAATACTTGAAGGTGCCCCCACAACTCATAAAAAAGTAGGTGAATGGTAAGTTTAAATACCGAACAAAAAAATACCAAAAGGACAACTCAATGAAAAAATTATCACAAATATGGTTTCAAGTACAACATGATCTTTTCCCCTATTTGGAAGAGGAGTTTAAAGAACCACTTACACTCAAGTTGAAACAATTGGTGCCTACTTTGGAGATTGTCAAAATCAAAAGTTTTATCTCTACCCCCATATCTGCATGGCCGATTTCCAAAGAACAGAGCACAGATTGCAAGACATTTATTGCAATATCAGCCTACATTATGAACACCACCAGGGAGTTGGTTGAAAGATTAAAGTTATCTTCTTCTTTATGGCTGGTCTGTGGTTGGGAAAAAACTTTACAAATTCCCCATGAATCATCATTTTCACGTACCTTATCAGAATTTGCTTTGACTGAATTGTCTCAAATAATTCATAATTGATTAAAGCCATCCTTTAACTTATTCCTTCATATTGAGCAGCAAAACCTCCACGTTCAAGGGATACCTTCAAGAAAAATACTACTTTTGAGGTAACCACGAAGGCTGCCTGATTTAAAAAAACGTGAGGGGCATATTCCCCACTAAAATTTATCTGACAGAGGGAAAAATGAGCGAACATCAAAAAAAATCACAAAGAACAATCCTGGAGAAACTATTCATTGGTATCATTGTATTATTGATCCTGGCAGGATCAGGTGCTGGTACGCTTTATTATTACAAGGCCCAGCAGATGAACCGGAACCTCGCACAGCTTGTCCCCAATTATATTCCAGCTTATCTGAAACTTGTGTTCTTGCCCCAGAGCATTAAACACTATTTAGAGCACCCTTTCTGGGCAATGAATGAAAACCAGGAAACAGTGAAACGCATCCAATATGTGTATGAAACCGCCGGAGAGCTGCTGAACAACTTCTCCATGGACAAGGAAGCAAAAGAGTTCTTGAACCAACCCATTGATCTTGCCGTTACCCACATTGACTATAAGGACAATCATATTTCTTTTCTGATGGCTGCGGATATCGGTACAAAAAAGGGTGTGCTGGCAGAATTATTTCCAGAAAAAGTTTACCAGGAAATTAACAAAAACTTTTCCGGCAGTAAAATAAAGCATCTGTTAAAAGAAAAAACAATATGGCAGTTAACACCGGATGGACTTGATTTCCCCCTATATTATTGTATTCATAAAAATCTACTGATCATAAGCCTGGAAGAAAAAAGCCTGACCAATACCATTACAAATGAAATCCTTCCAGAAAATCAGTTGGCGGAGTATACCCATTTTCAGAAATTCTCACAAGAATTGAGTACCGGACAAAACATCGCCGCCTATGCCCAAGTAAAGCCCATTTATAATGATCTTGTTAATCAAAACATATTACAGGATGCCCAGGGCCTCATCGGCAGGTTAACCGGTATCCGAAACATTGATGGCATATGCCTTACCAGCCGCATGGAAAAGGGAATCCCTGTGGAAAATTTTTATCTGTTGGTACCTGAAAAAGCAGGTCTGGTAAAGCTCCTTCACAAACATGCCGGAAAGGACAAAACCTCCGCCATTATTCCCAAACAGTCGGTTGCGTCTGTTTCTTTGTCCATTTCTGACCCGGCGGACCTGGTGTGGAACAGCCTTGATCTATTGGAACAGGGAAGAAAAACGCTGTTTCCGGCACTTTCCCTTGACATTAAAGGCCTACGGGACGGTGTCCGGATGATCCAGTCGTTTACCGGCATCAACCTGGACAGCATGCTGAATGATCTTCTTGAGGGTGGGATATCGGTATACACCGATGAACTCACCAATTTTGCAAACGCCCCACGCGTTGCTCTTATCAAATACTGTGATGATCCGTTAAAACTTGATCAATTAGTAAGCTCCTTAAAAGATCATGCCCAAAAAATGGCAGAAATGAGATTTGTCCAGACCGATGATTACAAGGGATATCCCATTTTTAAAGCCACCAGCTCCGAAAGCTCTTTAAAGGATATGGCATTTTACCTGATCAGCAAAGGGAACTATTTTCTGCTGTCAACTGCCAAAGACATGCTGATCAGTACCATGAATAACCTTGAGAATCTGCCCCAGGAGCCGGGAACTGACAAAGAGAGCATCAACAGTTTTCTCACAGTGCAGGGTATGGTCAACAGATATCTTGCCTTTGCAACAGCCTGCGATGATCCCAAGCTTAAACAAAACATCCTCCCTCCAGAACTGAAAGGGTTATTGGTTCCCGGGGATCTGGCCCCCTTTAAGATAAACTGTAACGTTGGAAAAGATTATTTTAATATCAATACCTCTCCGGGAATATTGCTTCCCACGTTATTGACGAGCTTGACCCATGAGGCCCTGTGTTATTACTATTCCCATCAGAAAATGGTGTTTGAATCCCCCGGAGAAAAATCCTTTACACTGAAACCCATGTTTTCTCAAAATGTTCCCATTGCGTATCAACCGACATCTCCGGGGATTACAAAAATCACTATTGATATGTCTGAAGCGCTTCCATTCACCGTCAGCTACAAAAGCAATGGCATTGCAAATGCCCAAACCCCGCGAACATCGGCAACCTTCTCTTATTTTATTGATGATAAGGGCCAGGCAACTCTGCCGGAGCAAACATGGTACCTGAAATCTATCTTTTCAATATCAAGGGAAATTGAATGCCATGTAAAAATTGAACAGATGGATAGGAAGGCACTTGAAGGCGGTACGGAATGGGTAGATACCATCACCGGCATGTCATTTGTCTGGGTACCCGGTGGTGAGTTCATGATGGGAAATAATGATGGTGCTTCAAATGAAAAACCGGTGCACAAGGTACGTCTTGACGGGTTCTGGATGGGGAAATATGAGGTAACCAATGGCCAGTACCGACATTACAAGCAAACCCATGACAGCAAATCTTATAAAGGTGTCAGTCTGAATGGAGACAGCCAGCCGGCTGTATATATCAGCTGGGAAGATACCCAGGGCTTTATCAAATGGTTGAATCAAAAAACAGACCACACCTTTGCCCTGCCCATCGAGGCCCAGTGGGAGTATACGTGCAGGGCCGGGACGACCACGGAAAGATTCTGGAGGGATGACCTGGATCAGGCGTGTAAGTATGCCAATGTCCATGATTTGACATCTAAAAGGGTTAACAACTTCGACTGGCGACATCATAACTGTGATGATGGTTTTTCAGCCACCTCTCCTGTAGGAAGTTTTCAACCCAATGCGTTTGGCCTTTATGACATACTTGGCAATGTGTTGGAATGGTGTCAGGACATATATGCATCGGATGCCTATAAAAAATATAATCTTAATAATCCCATTTATGATCAGAACGGGTCCAACCGGGTGCTCCGTTGCGCCAGCCGCAACGGGTACACCCCGGACTTTCGGTTCAACACTTTGGGCTTTCGTTTACTCAGGACAGATTAACTTCTGTCTTTTTTACCTTTTAACCTTTTGCATGAAGGTATCGCATGTTAAGCAGCCTGCATATACTGTCAAGCGCCATTGGAACGGCATCTTAAGATGCTTCAATTCTTGAATCAATAACGGAATTATTGAGGGCAACAACAGTTTGATCCAAGCCGCAAAAGCAAAGGCAAGTGGATGTCGTTCCTCTCGAAATCAGAGAACCATGATCCACCTCATCGCGGATAAGCTGAATACCACTGGGAAAAGTGAGATAATGTAGCTTTTGTGAGATCAAATGAAACAATTGCAGAAAAGATATTCAATGAAAAAAGGAGAATTTCTATGGCTACTTTTTTGGGGAAGGTTCGTACTCTCTTAATGACACGAATATTTCATATCACCGCTATTTCATTCTTTTTAGTCGTAGGTGCGTCATGTGCAAATAACACTCCTATAGTTAAAATTGAACCTTATTCAAGTACCGTCAAGGGTTTAAGCAAAATTAAAGTTGCAGTTGTGGTAACAAATGAGTCTGTTAATAGGGTAGAAAAATTTGAAGTTCATGGTCGTTGTAAGATGCACGGTACAGGTAGAAGGGTACAAGGGGTAATGAGGGGCTCGGTAAATATTGGATCTGCAACTTCTAAAATATTTAAGAGTGGATTTAGTCGATTATTTGATGTTGTTGATGTTTACAATTACAAGCAGAGAATTGACAAAGAATCATACGATTTAATTATTATTACTGATTTTACATCATCAACATCATATGATCAACTTCAGGCATTGAATGATGATCCCAATTTTAAAATATCTTCAAAAATCATTTTGAAAGCTAATATTTTTTATTCAAGAAATGGTCAGTTAATAACAACTCTTAGTTCACCTTTTACTTATACTGGTCAAGGTTACAAGGGGGGGTATTGCTGCGTTAATGATTATGATTATGATGGAAGTTATGTCCTTACTGGGGATTTTTCGAAATTATTCGGTCTAGCCATAAACAAATCTTTCCCTCGACTATTATCCCAATTAGAAAATAGCCTAATTGTTTTTGCAAAAACAAAACATGAACAGCAAACACTCCCGTCGTCACTTACGGTTGACTTAATATATTCTGAAAATTCTTCATTTTCATCCAACAATATTCTTGATGCAGCTGAAAATTGTTCTATCATTGCTACCATAAAAAACAAGGGAAATGGCACTGCCTTTGACGTTAAGCTCTTCACTGAATCACAAACCTCTAACATTAATTTTCCTACGTCCCTTACAGTTGGTGACATCCTGCCCGGTGAGAGCAAAGATGTCACCATCCCCCTTACTACAAATCTCTCTTTGCATACAGGCACAGCCTCTTTCAAAATAATTGCTAAAGAGAAAAGAGGCTACGACTCCAAAACCTATAACCTCAATATCCAGACTGCTAATCTCAAGAAGCCGGAACTCTTCATCACCAATTCCAAGATCAATGACGGTAATGTAGGCATGGCTAAGGGTAATGGCAACGGCATTCCAGAAAACGGTGAAACCATAGAACTTATTCCATTCATTAAAAATAAAGGTGTCGGCCGGGCCATAAAAGTTAATCTCGCTATCAATTCAATTAATTCTGGTATAGGACTAATTCAAAAGAATATAGAAATTGCCGAAATTTTACCTGGCCAGACTGTAACTGGCAAACTTGCTTTTACGATTCCACGCACTTATTCCGGTGGGGATCTTAAAATTGATCTTGTTGCTTCTGATGTGCGGGGAGCTTCGGATGATACCCGGGTTGTAACACTCAGCACTCAGTCAAACCGCCCCATGCTGACTTACTCACATCGAATCATTGACGGTAACGGCAATAATGTCCTGGAAAACGGTGAAGAAGGGTATATTGAAATCACTCCTTCCAACAAAGGAAAAATGGAAGCCAGGGATATTTCAGTCAACGACCTCCGGCAGAGCCGGAGGCTTGTATTGTGAACCGCTCAAAGCGGTCTTAAAAGCGTGAACCACCTAAAGGTGGTTAAAATAGTTCCAATTGATCTATCTGTTTATCAGCGTTTTCTTGTCTTTGGATGTATTTCCTTACGGTCTCTTCATCCCGTCCAACTGTTGAAACATAATAACCTCTGGCCCAAAAACTTTGTCCAACAAAATTGCGATGTTTGCCAGCATAAGTTCGAGCTATGTGAATAGCACTTTTTCCTTTAATGTAACCTACAACTTGAGCTACTGAATACTTCGGTGGTATTACTATCAGCATATGAACGTGATCTCCCATCAGATGCCCTTCAAGGATCTCTGATTCCTTTTGTAATGCCAAATCTCTAAAAACTTCACCGAGATATTTTCTCAGCTCGCCGTATATAACTTTTTTTCGGTATTTTGGAATCCAAACTATATGATACTTGCAATCATAAGTCGTATGGTTTAGTTTTCTACTGTTGTTCATTGAAAGTCTCCTTTTCTGTGATCTTTGAGCGGTTCACAGTTTTGGAGACTTTCTTATATTCCCGGAAATGTCAAACTTTGGGAGTCTCCCCGGCAAAGCCGGGGGTTTACCATTTTAAATTAAACTATCTTCTTTGGATCTTTCCATCATCAAGTCCAGTGATGAAATTAATCGAATTGCTGCCGATTCGGAATACACGCCGCTTCGTTTTCCATTCAAGGTACCGCGTACCCTGAAAAAAAAATCGGTTGATGTCCAGTTGAGTTTTAAGCAAAAAGATTTCCCCGGCCTGACTGATAATATTCATATTCCCATCAAACTCGCGTTGCCGGAATTTGCCATTTCCCATCAAATCCGCGATCCGAACAATAATGGAATTATCGAACAGGGTGAAATTGTAGATTTGCTCATTCGAGTCAAAAATACCGGAGGACTTGATGCCGATAACGTGAAGCTCAAAGTTGGCTTGGACAAAGAAGGCATTGTGTATTCCGGTCCTAAAATTATAGAGGTGGGTCGCATTGCAGCTGGTCAAACCAGCAACAATCTAATATTCACCTTTCATGCCACCCGTCGCACCATTCCAGGTCCACTGCCCTTAATTTTTACTGTGAGCCAAACTGATTTTTCCCCCCGGAAGTTACCCCTTGTTTTAAACATCACCAAGGAGAAAGCTCAAATTATAAATGTTGCCGGACAAAAGAAGCCTGAAAGATTGATGACAGTTCCTGACTTAAACAGCAACAGTCCTCCAATGGTATTTATTGCCATGCCCCAAGATCAAAAAAGAGTAGCCAGTACTTTTGAAATCATATCCGGTGTTGCGGGTGATGATAAAGGCATTTCTAATATAGAGGTACGTTTGAACGGTAAGCAGTTCGATACGACCAGGACTATTTTGGTGACAGCTTCTGGAACCGGTCAGCGCCAACGTAATTTTAATTTTAAGATTCCACTTGAAATTGGGGAAAATATTATTGACGTCACTGCTTTTGATATTGAAAATCTTTCTTCTTCAGAATCTTTGACCATTTATCGAGATGCTGAAAAGGGCGAATTGTATGTGGCTGTTATTGGAATCAATAATTACCTGCATGTCCCGTCTTTAAATTATGCAAGAAATGACGCTAAAGCATTTGCCGATTATATGGCGTCAAATATGCGTGTGGACAGTGATCATCTTTTTGAACTTTATGATGATAGGGCGACTATAAGAGCGATGAAATCTCTGCTTGGTACAAAGCTTAGAAAAAAAGCAAAAAGACCCGAAGATACAGTATATATTTTTTTTGCCGGTCATGGAGCCCCAGAAAAAGACAGTCAGAGCGAAGATGGAGATGGAATTACTAAATATATCCTTGCCCATGACTCTGATCCGGATGATCTTTATACGACAGCACTGCCAATGCATGAGGTTGCAAGGATTTTTTCCCGCATTAAAGCCCAGCGCGTGGTCTTTATATCAGACAGCTGCTACAGCGGCGGAAGCGGCGGACGTACGATCCTTGCAGAAAACTGGCGTGCAAATATTTCAAGTACATTTTTTGATCGTATTGTCAAGGCTGGAAAAGGCAGAATTATCCTTACTTCAAGCAATGCCCAGGAAGTGAGCCAGGAATCTGATAAACTTGGACACGGATATTTCACATATTATATGATCGAAGGCTTAAAGGGCAAGGCAGATATCAGCAATGACGGAGAAGTAGATATAGATGAGATATATCGCTATGTGAATAAAAAAGTTCCGGATGCTACAAATGGATCCCAGCACCCCATGAAAAAAGGGGAGGCTGAAGGACGTGTAATTATTGGACGTGTAAAATGACCCAACTTATTTTGATAAAAGGTTCAGAAAGGTAAATGAAGTCAGTAATGTCCGGTTAGGTTTTCGCATAGATCCCTTGCAGTTTTTGTTCTTTGAGAAACTTTGAATTTGTCAGCGCCTCCGATGCACTAAGCTCATTTTGGATTTTCAGCCAGAGCTTTCTGACTCTTTTTATGCTAACCGACTCACCATGGTTTTCATGGCAGTGAATGGCAAGTAACGATAAGTGGCTACCCACTTAAGCCGGGATATTTTCAAAGATTTGTATATGGATAATTAGCTTTTGCCCCCCTAAATTTCAAGCTGTCAAGACACTTGATTTTAAAGGCTGTCCCGCCTTAAGTAGGTAGCCTGCATCTTAGCACCCGGCTTGCTCACAAGAAAAAAGGAAAGGCAAATCGTGGGTTTTGCAAGGGCGTTCATAATAAATATAATCGGGTTATCATATGTGGCACATCTTGATGGCCCATTTGAGCCAACCCTTCAGAAATAAAAAGGAGTCAGTGTTGAAAAAAGTAATTAAAGCAAGTTCCCCTTTGACATATTTAGCCATTATCCTTCTCACGGCGTTCCTCATTTCAGGGTGCGTGGCATCAAACCAGGGCTCCCACGGCAGTACTCCCCAAACCACCTATAAACCCATGGAAAAAGCGGCAAAGAAAATTGTAACTGAACTGAACAGCCAACATCCAATAAAAGAGATGACATTCCAAATCACCCCAAACAATTTCTGCCAGAACGGCACCCGGCTGAACCTTCCCTTTTCCGAACAGGTCAGCGAATTTATTTCCAATGAACTCGTCAGCCGGGGCGGCGTTTTAACCACCCAGGAGGTAGATGAAAAGCCGATCCGGGTCATGGGCACCTACCATGTGGATGATACCGAGGTGATCATCACCGTAAAATTGAGGGAAATGGGCTCTGCAAATTCCCGGGACCTTGCCCATGCCCAGACCCACATTGACCGTTCCCGATTAAAAGACAGCCTTTTTGAACCCCAATTCTCCCGCATCGGCAACACCCTTATCATGCTGCTGGAAAACAATTATAACGGATTAAATTCCTTAAAATTAAAAGTGGAGAGACCTCTGCCGACCACCGGCACCGACCATGAAATGGTGGTGGGTGAAGCACTTCAGAAAATCCTGGAGCACAGCCTCACAAACTCGGATATGTTTTCATGTGATACTGCCAAAATTCTCCCCACCACCGGCAACATCGGCTATATTACCGGCAGATACGGCATCACCGGAAAAAACCTTAATATCCTTCTGAGCCTGACCGGTTCTGGCAGCACCCTTCTCTCGTCTGCCAGCTATGACGTCCCCCTTGACAACATTCCACAAGAATATCTGGAGTCCACCATCCACTCTCTAAATGATCTGGCAAAAGACCTGTGCCGGTCCCTTTCAAAAACCTGTGAACAAAGCGGTATTAATCTAAAGGGAGAAGCCCTTCTGGTCAAGCCGGGCTGGTTTCTGGGTACCCGTGAAAATGCCGTGCTTCCCTTTTCCAGGGAAATGTCCAGCAGGCTCATATTGGTCATCATGGAGAAAAAAAGGTGCACTGTGGTGAATCAGATGGACATAAACACCCGGTGGCTTATGGCTGGCAATTATGGCCGAAATGGTGAGGCCCTTTCCATGACCGTCACCTTGTTTCAGATAAGTTCCAATGCTGGTGAGACCGGTATTAACCTGATCCAGCGGGCATGCGCCAACAGCACCATCCCTTTTAACAAATGTGATCCGGCCTGGTTCCAAAAGGATTTAAAAGGGGTCATCCACTGCCTGCTGAATCGACTTGAAAGAAAAAGTCTTAAAAGCATCCCCTTTAAAGGGAAGAAAAAAAGCAAGGTATTGGTAAAAAAGATAAAGTATAAAGATACCCTCCTCTACAGCCCCTTCAGTGATTATGTCAACAATGACAGCGTGGGATATTTTTCCAACTCCCTGGTATTCACACCGATTAAGAATACGGAAAAAAAACTCATGGGTTTCAGGGCTGGGAGAACACGATCCATCCGGGGGGTATTTCCGGTAGCTGCAAACGAAAAACAAGGGGTATTTCCGGTGGATGCAAACGAAAAACAACCGGAACCGGTGGCAGCCATAACCGGGGCAGCTTATTACACAGAGGGCAGCTACTGGCCCCTTAACAACAACCAGATCGATATGAAAATCCGTATCTGCAACTTGGACGGCAGTATTATTTGCTCCGAATCCATCATCACTGATAAGGATCTGGTGGATCCAGCCCTTTTTGAACTGCCCCAGGAAAACCCCCAATATACCCAGGAACTTGCCCTGGTGGAGCCAGTAGGAGAAGATTCCGCTCTTAAGTTAGAGGTGTTTACCCAGAAGGGAAGGGAAAACCTGATGTTCAGGAAAGGGGATGAACTTATTTTTTATGTGCACACCAATAAAGATATCTATCTTCACCTCTACAACAGGGATGCCAACGGAGATATTTACCGCATCTTTCCCAATGCCTTTTCCAGGGGAAACCGCATCAAGTCAGATAATGTGGCCATTATCCCAGATACCCATTACCCCAAAGGATTCCGATTCCAAGTCCAGGGTCACCTGGGGAATGAGATGGTGTTCGCCTTTGCATCGGACCATCCACTGCCGGATTTGCCGGGAACGGATGTGGGCAACGGGGTCCAGGCGGTGGACATCCCCATGGAAAAAATAAAAACCCGGTTTGCTGAATTTGTTGCACAGCGGGGGCATTTTCTGGCATGGGATGCCATTGCGCTGTTTACGAAACAATAAATTCTACAAGCCCTATTGAGAAGAGAATGGGATGTCTCTATCAATGACCGTGAGTACCCAATAGCCTAAAATGAATTTTTCACATCAAGGCGAATGAAAGGACAAGGGGATACATGAAAAATCAGGGGTTGATCATAACTTCGGCCACTTTGTGCTGATGCTTTCAAAAGCTGAAAAGTATGGGCCGTTGAATTTCTGCATAGGTGGCCCATGTTATGACCAACCCCCTTTTGAAAAACATGTCGCGGTAGGAATGCCGGTTACCCGGCACCCCCCGCTCAGATCCGTACGTGAGGTATTACCTCATACGGCTCCTACCTCGGGTAATAACGCTGAAATCTCTGACTTGGAAAAGGGTGTACCAGTCTGACTCTTGGTATCAACCATCTGATTAGTTTTTCAAAGCGTTCCCATGTAAAGTTACGCCCTTTTTGACTTCTACGTCTCAGTGTGTAGAGCCATGCCCTTGTTGTTTGGTCATAGAAACTTTTTACCAAATTCATATTTCCGGGGACAGCATAGTAATTCTGAAACCCTATAATCACTGAATTCAGCCACTTACCTGTTTCCTTTACATTGTCATGCATACGTTCTTTGAGTTCCTGTTTTACTTCCTTGCACTTCTTGACGAACCGTTTTTTAATAGTTTTACGGCGAATGAAAAATTTTCCATTTCTTGTCTTTGAGCAGGAATGTGTAAAACCGAGAAAATCAAACGTTTCAGGTTTATCCTCACCTCTTTTCCGGCGATTGCTCTCTGCAAAACGTCCAAACTCTATTAGCCGGGTTTTGTCAGGGTGTAGTTTAAGACCAAACTTGCCCATCCTGTCGACTAAATCCTTAAGAAATCTCTCTGCATCATTTTTGTATTGAAAACCAACAACACTATCGTCGGCGTAACGTACTATGATCACGTCTCCGCCTGTATGCCTTCCTCTCCACTGGTCCGCCCATAAATCTTGTGCATAATGAAGATAAATATTTGCCAAAAGCGATGAAATCACCGATCCTTATGCAAAGTAAACGATTATGCAAAGTAATCCGAAGCGTATATAAGGTTTTATCGGCATTTCAACAGCTTACTTTGCATAATTACCTACTTTGCATAACGATCCCTGAGGAGTGCCGATTTCTTGCCGCTTTCGCTTTCCATCTTCCACAAAACCTACTTTGAGCCATTTTTTAATCAGCCGCAGCATTCTTTTGTCTGCTATTCGATGCCTTAGAAATTTCATCAACCATCCATGATCAATTTGATCAAAAAATGCTGATATATCGGCATCAAGAATGTAATTTATTTTACACCTTATTATACCTTCATGCAAAGCATCAAGAGCATCATGTTGACTGCGTTTTTCTCTGAAACCATAGCTGAAACCCATGAAATCAGTCTCATAGATTTGATTTAAGATTGTTGCCGCTGCCTGCTGGACTATTTTATCCTCCAGAGCTGTAACCCCTAATGGCCTTTTTCGACCGTCAGCCTTGTTGATATAGCTTCTTCTGACAGGTTGTGCTCTGTAACTTCCGGCATGCACACGATCATGCAAATCTTCTATTCTTTCAGCCAAGCCTTCCTTATACTGATGCCAGCTCACTTTATCTACACCAGCCGCTGCATTCTTTTTCAAACCGTAAAAGCTATTTATCAGCAGATCTGAAGTAATATGATGAAAAAGATTATTGAATCTGACATCCTTGTCCAGTTGAGCTTTTCTACGTACACCCTGAAGCCCGATCGACACAGCTTCCCCGCCCCTGAGTGCGGACTGCGGCAGGCATCACGATGTTTCCCTCGGTCAACGCCCTTCCCTCCACCTGCTCCGCAGAAATTTTACCCTCTTTGTTCGCCGGTTTCCCAGGTACTATGTTGTTGTCCGACTTCCGTGAACCGTTCATGTCAGCATTACAGAATTTCTCCTTCGCTGACCGTTCCTCCTTTATTTAAAGGTTTCATTGGAAAATTCACGGATCTCCCGATTCCCGCGTAAAGAATGTCCACACATGCCAAGTTCTTAGACTCCGCCGGGTCAATTCATAGCTCGCATAACGCTATAGCTCGTGTTACCTTCCCAATCAGACCACGTGGTCGGCACCCAAAAGTTGGTGATTTCGGAGCTCAATAGCCCGCCTATGCTTCCCTCTGTCAACGCTTCAGCCACTGCATTACTGCAATTGCCGCATGACTCGAGGCTGGTGTGGTTTGCTAAACCTTCACCATAAGACTCTTTCATTCGGGCGCATTCCCATTTTCCCGGCCCATCATATAACCCATTGATTTCATTAAGCCATCATCCATTGATACAAAATGAAATGTCTTGATAAATCAAAGGGTTGAATCTCCAACCGGGAAAATGGGAATGCGCCCCTTTCATTCTCTATCCTTTACCGGTTTTAATCGGCGCTTTCGGTCTGTCCCTTATTTTCCCATTGAGTGCTTTTTCAAAACGCATAGACCGAAGAACACATCACAATACGGCAATTCAGCCCCTGGGTTAAAGACCCCGGGATTTTTTACCGATTTTTCATAAATAAGGATTCTTGCCATGTTGGACACATTTTCCAATACCCTTGAAACCATTACAAAGAAAGAGGGGGAGTGGGCGTCCTTTCTCATCTACCCTCTTCTTTTCATTGTGATTTACGAAGTGTTCATGAGATATGCCTTTAATGCCCCCACCACCTGGGGATTTGAAGCCACCACCTTTCTATATGGACTCCACTACATGTTTGGTTTTGCCTACACAGAGGTGCATGACGGTCATGTAAAGGTAGATATCTTCACAGCCCTTTTATCTTCTAAAAAACAGACAATTATAAAAATCTTAACCAATGTCGTGTTTTTCATGCCCGTGATGATTCCCATGACCATCTGGGCCTTTACATTTTCCTATACCTCGATGATAGGGCTTGAAGTCAACTCAACAAGCTGGGCGCCTCCCATCTGGCCCCTGAAAATTTTAATGGCCGTGTGCTTTCTCTTTTTGCTCCTCCAGGGGATCGCCAATCTGATCAATGACATCAACGCTTTGAGCAAAAAATAATTAATGAGGTATTTACATGAGTCTTGAATTCATGACAGTGGCCATGTTTGTCACCCTGGTTCTTGCCATCACCCTGGGCCATCCCCTTGCCTACACCCTTGCCGCCGTTGCAACGCTTTTTGGACTGATTGACAACGGATTTTCTTTCCCCATGCTGTTTGACATGTTTGCCAACAATGCATGGGGCCTTATGAACAACTACACCCTTGTGGCCATCCCTTTGTTTATTTTAATGGCCCAACTGCTGGACAGATCAAAGGTCTCAGAGGCCCTGTTTGAATCTCTGTTTGTGGTTTTGGGTGGCCTCAAGGGCGGGCTTGGGCTGGCCGTTGTTGTGGTGTGCACCGTGTTTGCAGCTACCACAGGCATCATTGGTGCATCGGTTGTGGCCATGGGACTCCTGGCAACAC
>Ga0307929_1000757_pt1 | contig 29108 bp, 21 predicted proteins | sample AceLakmetage1330_FD_203160 | JGI IMG/M metagenome (GOLD analysis project Ga0307929, IMG submission 203160) | Saline water microbial communities from Ace Lake, Antarctica - #1330 | ecosystem: Environmental > Aquatic > Non-marine Saline and Alkaline > Saline | place: Antarctica: Ace Lake...
TGGAAAATCCCTTTCCGTCCACCTGCGGTCGGATCTGTTTTCATTCCTGTGAAACTGCCTGTCATCGCACAGCCCAGGATGATGCCATCGCCATTCACTGCATGGAAAGATTTGTGGGCGACCTTGCCCTGAACCAGGATTTTTCCCCTGCCATCAAGACACTTCCCTTAAACGGAAAACGCGTTGCAGTGCTGGGGGCAGGCCCTTCTGGGTTATCCGCCGCTTATTTTCTTACTATTTTTGGATTTTCCTGTGATGTGTACGAATCGGCCCCAACACCTGGTAAGTCCGCTCAATGGAGCATCCCGGAGTCCCGCCTCCCTGAACGAGTACTCAATATGGAGATTGACAGGATTCGTGATCTGGGAGTGAAGATTCAATGTGCCCAGTCATTGTCCCCCGATTTTGTCAAGAATCTGGTTTCACAGTATCATAGTGTGGTGGTGGGATCGGGTATTTCCCAGTCCATGACATTTTCCCAATGTGATGACCGGGACGGTGCCACCCTGCATGGCGCTCTCCAGACCATGGAAGATCCCAGGCACATTGAACTGGGTAATCTGTCCATAGAACTTGGCAAGATTCCCGTGGAGTATTCTGGTGGCTGGTACAACGGCATCCAGAGCATTGCCCACGCGGTCGGATCCGGAAAAACAGCGGCCATTGCCCTGTATGCCTATTTTGACTCAGGCAGCGGTGCCATCCGGGAATCCGTGGAAATTTCCCGGGTGGGAAATGGAACGGCCCAGTCCATGGATATTTATCTTTTGGGGGAACGGAGCCGTGCAAGTTCCCGTGTGGTGCGTGAAAGTGACATTGATCGCACGGGGTTTCCCTCTGCGGTCAGAATTGAACCTCTTTATTCAGAAAGTGCCTTTAACGGTAATTCCACGAAAATGCTGGAGCAGACCGTTGATTTACCATCGGCCCTTGCCGAGGCCGCGCGATGCTATGGGTGTGGATGTACCACCCCGGGAAAAAATATTGATCATTGACTTTTATAACGAGTATTCTTACAATTCGATTCATTTTAAATGAATAATGCCGACAAGGATTGAAGAATGTCCAGTCAACCTCATGATCGAGAATTTCGTTTTCCATTGGAAATGGGGCAAATTGATTTTTTATCCGTATTGGATCGCCTGGATGATGGCGTTATCATTGCGGATACCCAGGGAAACATTTTATTTTATAATCATGCCCAATCTAAAATAGATGCCCTTAACGCCCGGGATGTGGTGGGATTAAAAGTCACTGATATCTATGAGCTGAACAATCAGACCAGCATGATCATGCAATGTGTTCATCGCCGGGCCTCCATTAAAAACAGAACGTTTTTTTATCGCACCTGTTCTGGCAAGGTGGCCAATACCATCACCAGCGTGTATCCCCTTCTTAAAGACGATGAGGTGAACGGGGTTATCTGTTTTGTCAAAGATTATGAATTATTACAGGCATCAACCCCCATGGCATCCATCACAAAGTGTCGCCGGGATCTGGGGAATGGAACCCACTATACCTTTGCGGATCTCATTGGTAACAGTCCTGATTTCCAGAGAATGGTCAGTGCTGCCAGAAAAGCCTCCTCCTCTTCCTCCCCCATCATGATCCAGGGAGAAACCGGCACCGGTAAAGAGCTATTTGCCCAATCCATCCATAACCACAGTTGGCGGAATAAAAAGAAATTTGTGGGGGTCAACTGCGCCGCCATTCCCCACGATTTGCTGGAAGGTCTGCTGTTTGGAACCACCAAGGGGGCTTTCACCGGTGCCCTTGATAAACCAGGATTGTTTGAAATGGCCAATGGTGGCACCCTTTTTTTCGATGAATTATTGTCCATGCCCATTGCTCTCCAAGCCAAACTGCTGCGGGTAATTCAGGAGAAATCGGTGCGTCGGGTGGGTTCAACAAAAGAGATTTTGCTGGATATTAAAATCATCAGTTCTGTCAGTGATGACCCCCGCATGGCGGTGAATAAAAATATATTAAGAATGGATCTGTTCTACCGCCTGGGGGTGGTGGTGTTAAAGCTGCCCCCTTTGAGGAATCGTCTAAAGGGCATGGATGAACTAGTATTTCATTTTATTGAGAAAATAAATACCCTTCTGGGTACCCATGTGGAAGAGGTATCTCCTGAAGTGATGGATCTTTTCATGGCCTATGCCTGGCCGGGGAATATCCGGGAATTGGAGCATCTCATTGAAGGTGCCATGAACATGACAGGTCATGAGAAAATATTAAAGATTGAACATTTTTCATCGGGGTTTGAGAACTGGGAAAGCCTTGATACCAATTCCCTGGAGGCCACAGGTGATTTTGGAATGAATGACCCCCCCCCGGGTTCATCTTTGACCTCTGGTTCCATGTCAGAAATGGGGATGCCCCTGCCTCAATTTTCAAGCCATTTTTCCACCGAACATCTTTCTGAAAAATTGCAGGCCTGCTGTGATCAACCCGGCTGGGCAAAGTCACCGAAGCCAGAAGTGAAAATCCCCCTGGCCCGGAATCAGGCGGAGCAGGAGAAATTATCCATTAAGGAGGCCCTCACCGCTTCCAGTGGAAATGTGACCCGGGCATCTTCCATTTTGGGTATTTCTCGGCAATTGCTGCATTACAAAATAAAAAAACATGGGTTAAGCCGGGTTGACTTTATGAAACGCTGAATTCCCTTAGCATTTGAACCTGATTTTATCCGAGATGATAAATATTTTTCATTAGAAAATAATTTTTACGAAAATAATTTTTCAAATGAAAATCCTTCCTTTTCTGCCTGCCATATATTTTAATCATTTTAATATTTTATTAAATTTGTGTTTGTTATATTGTGAATAATATCAATTTTTTATGCTATTTGTCCTGTTTTGTGCAAATTGTTTTTATGTGTGTGGCACACAATCTGCTATCAATATATTCATAGAGTCTGATTTTGATTTTTGTCATTTTGTGATGGCCGAATTGATAACCGGATTCTAAAAGAACTTTTGATATAGTTGACTCAAACCATCGGTTCGACCATTTTTTTATAACAGATTGAATTTATTGATATAAAAAAATAACAAATAAAAAATCTAAATAAAATTTTATTTAGATTACAGTATGTTATGATGGCTATCGAACCGAGGGCCAAAGGGTCAGTTGAAACCTAATGTATAAGGAGTGTCACGTGTCACACCCAATACCCCCAACTAAACCCTTCGATCCCCTGGTCTTCTGGGTATCCGCATCATTAACCGTTCTGTTTATCCTCTGGGCCATTGTTTTTCCAGAAAACATGGCTAAATCCATCAATGCCGTTTTCAGTTGGACCACCATCAATTGGGCATGGCTTTATCTCTTGACGGTATTTCTCCTGGTCATCGGCTGCTTTGTGCTCATGGGGCCAGGTTATGGTAATTTGAAGTTGGGCCTTGCCCATGACAAGCCGGAATTCTCAAATTTTTCCTGGTTTGCCATGCTGTTTGGCTCGGCCATTGCCGCTGGCATTGTTTTCTGGGGGCCTGCTGAGCCCGCCTACCACTACATGACTCCCCCCCCTTACTTTGGCGGAGAAGCCCTTACCCCGGCAGCCGGGGCCAATGCCATGACCTACTCCTTTTTCCATTGGGGACTTAGTGCCTGGTCCATCTATGCCATGCTCACCATTGCCATTGCCCATGCCTGTTTTACCAAAAATCTTCCCCTGAAATTCTCCAGCGCTTTTTACTATGTTATTGGGGATAAAATCCATGGTGCTTGGGGTAAAGTCTTGGATATATTCGCGGTTTTTGCAACATTGGGGGGGCTTGCCACCACCACCGGACTGGTGGCGCTTCAGCTCTCCAGTGGATTAAAATTTCAGTATGGCCTGGAGCTTGGCCCCAGCAGTACCTACATCATCATCGGTGTTCTCACCGCCATTTTCACCTTTTCTGTCTACACAGGTCTTGAAAAAGGGGTGAAACTCATTGGCGATATCAACATGTGGGTGTTTGTGGCGGTGTGGTTTTTTATTCTGATTTTTGGACCTACCATTTTTCTCATTAATCTCACCACCAATGCCATTGGCCAGTATCTGCTCCATTTTATTCCCATGAGTCTTTTCACCGCCCCGGGTTATGAGGGAAACTGGATCGGCAGCTGGACTGTATTTTATTGGGCCTGGTGGATGAGCTGGGCACCCTTTGTGGCCGTGTTCATTGCCAGAATTTCCAAAGGCAGAACCATCAGAGAAACCGTTGCCGCCACCCTTATTCTGCCCACCGTGGGAAATTTTTTGTGGTATGGCGTTATCGGCGGTGCGGGCATCAGTTTTGATGTCACTGGCACATTAAAGGAGCATGGGGTGGAAAGTGCCATTTTTGCCATTGCACAGAATCTTCCCATGACCGGTATTTTATCCATTGCCCTGATTTTTCTTATTGGTACCTTTTTCTTGACCAGTGCCAATTCTGCGGCCATCTCCCTTGCCATGTTTGTATCGGGTCATGAGAATCCCGGGAAAAATCTGCGGGCGTTCTGGGGTATTGCCTTGGGGGCTGTGGCCGCTGTCCTGGCAGGAACCGGCAGTTTAAAAGCCATTCAGACCGCCTCCATTGCAACGGCATTTCCATTAATGTTCCTTCTTTTACTGGTGCTGTTTGGCACCTTTCGGGGACTTGACAGATATAAAAAAGAAAACACTCATCAATAACCACAAACTGTAAATATTCGGCCAGCACCCCTATCTTCACCTAAGTTTGGCCTGCTCACCCAATTAGTACCATCGGTTCGACTATTTTTTTATAACAGATTAAATTTATTGATATAAAAAAGCAACGGATAAAAAATCTAAATAAAATTTTATTTAGATTACAGTATGTTATGATGGCTATCGAACCGAGGGTTAGTATGCTACGCAGTCCCAAATAGGCGAATATGGGGCACTGGCCAAACATTTCCATTACCAACCCAAATATTTACCACAAACCTTAATTATGGGGTTGTTTTTTAACACCCCGGGGAGACATGTCACATGTACGATAGAATGCAGGAACTTAATACAGAAAATCTGGAAAAAATTCATGCCGCATCCATGAACCTTCTGAAAAACACCGGTGTTGCCTTTAAGGATGACGAGGCCCTGGAAATTTTTAAGCAGAATGGTCACCGGGTGGAGGGAACCACGGTATTTTTTGAGGAATCCGATATCAAAAAAGCCCTTAAAACGGCCCCCAAACGCTTCACCGTACATGCCCGAAACCCAGAAAAAAGTGTTGAAATCGGTGAGGATGATTTTGTTTTTCTGCCCGGCTATGGGGCTCCCTTTGTCATTGATGGTCAGGGGGATCAGCGACAGGCCACCATGGAAGATTATGATAATTTTTGTAAGCTTGTTCAGACATCCAAGTACATTAATATGAATGGATGGATGATGGTGGAACCGGCGGACATGCCCCATGAGACGGTTCACCTGGATCTGAATCTGTCCAACATGCTCCTTTGCGATAAACCGTTCATGGGAAGCCCTGTCTCCCGCCAGGGCGCATTGGACGGCATTGAAATGGCCGGTATTCTCTGGGGTGGCAAGGAGAATATCATGGATAAGGCGGTGTCTGTTTCTTTGATTAATTCCCTGTCTCCATTGCAGTTTTCCGATGAAATGGCAGGGGCTCTCATTGAGCTTGCCCGTCATGGACAGGCCTGTGTGGTGGCATCTCTGATCATGGCCGGTGGTTCCGGCCCTGTGACCCTGGACGGGGTCTTGGCACTTCAAAATGCCGAAGTCCTGGCCGGGATTACCCTGGCCCAGCTGGTAAAACCCGGTGCCCCAGTGGTTTATGGATCCACCTCTTCTGCCATGGACATGAAAACCGGTGCGCTTTCCATTGGTGCGCCTGAGCTTTCTAAAAATATTCATTATGTGGCCCAGATTGCCCGGTACTATGGTCTTCCCAGCCGGGCGGGCGGTGGGTTGACCGATGCCCTTTTTACCGATGCCCAAGCCGGTGCTGAATCAGCCCTGGCCCTTTCCACAGCGGTGCGAAGTGGTATTAATTTTATGCTTCATTCCTGCGGTATTCTGGGGTCTTACATTGCCATGAGTTTTGAAAAATTCATTGTGGATGAAGAGATCTGCGGCATGGTGCAAAATATGATTAAACCCTTGGCCCTGACGGATGAATCCATTGATATTGACATCATTAAAAATGTGGGAATTGGGGGGCAATACCTGACACATCCCAAAACCTTTAAGCTGTGCCGTACGGAATTTTATATGCCGGGCCTCATGAGCCGCATGAATTCAGATAGCTGGGCCAAGGCCGGAAAACAACGCATTGACCAGGTGGCCGAAGATAAGGTCACCCAACGTCTGGCATCCTATGAAAAACCTGAAATTGATCCGGAAATTGAAAAGAAACTGACCCAGTACGTGGAAAATAGAAAAAAAGGGTAAAAGAGACATTATCACACCATGGGCCATGCTGGAGTGGCCCATGGTGTGATAAATTTTTGGAAAAGATAATCCCCTTCTTGCATAAAATAAATCAGTGGTGTAAAAATCAGGGTATGAAATTTTTATCTCACATACCGGTTGTTCTTTATGGCTTATTGTTCGTCGTTGTATCCATGGTTTGTTTTGCCTGTGGCGACGGTGATAAAAACAGTGGCGCTTCTGCGACCCCCCAAATAGCTCCCAGTTTCAGTTTTTTTGATGTGGTGGGGGTGAACACGCCTTTTTCAGATGTATTGAGAAAATCCCTTCAGGGTATTCTGGGGGATGACGCCATCTCCACCCGCAATACCATTGACCTGCAAATCAACACCGATGGTTTTTTATCAAGGCATTATCCCAAACTCCAGGGTTTGAATGATGCTCTTAATTCTCCCCTGGGAGAGCGGGTGGAGCACGATACCATAAAACTTGCCTATCGTTATGCCGGTGAGGAATCGCTCCCCTTTGATTACGTAGAGTTGCTTTTTTCTCAATATTCCCGCATGCCCATGGTGATTCAGGTTTTTTTTGCAAAAGATCAGTTGGACGTTCTTACCTCCCTGAAGAACACGTACGGTGTCCCCAAAGAATACCCCTGGAAACAAAAAAACGGTAAATCTTTGTGCTGGGAGAAAAACGGCGATTTTTTGTTCTATTCCTATGTTCCCAATCAGTTTGGAATCCCCGAGTACCAGGTCACCATTTACTTTGTCCGACATCTTGAGAACTTGTTGGAAAGAGAGCAGGGAAAAGGCAGTGCTCTTAAAACACCACCTGCCTCCTCCAGTAAAACTGTTTTTTGATTCTCGATGATTGAATTTTGTATGTTGACGCATATTGGGAAGGGGGCAGGATTGCATTTTGGGGAGTTATAGCCTTGCATAGTCTATGAACAATAACGGCAATAACACAAGTCTGCCCCCCGTTCTCCCAGAAATAACTCCTAAAAACTTGCTCTGGCGTGATCATAATTTGATCACATAGATTCCTTTAGAAAAGAAGATGAAGCCCCGAATCCACCAGGGTAATCAACAAAGCAGCGATCAGCGTGGTCAAACCATCTTTTATTTTAAAATCATCAATGAGCTTATCTGTGATGAATAATAAAAACGCATTGATGACCAATTTAAAAAGTCCAAAGGTAATGATCATAAAGGGGAGGGTGAGAAAAACAAGAAGCCATCCCATGAAAAAACTCACAATGGAATAGACAAGGGCCACCACAAGGGCAGTAAAAACGTTTTTAATTTGAATGCCGGGAAGAATATTGGCAACAATGAACACTGCGACGGTGAGAATGAGAAGATTCCAGATCATATAACGACTCCTATTGGGTGCCAATAAACCATTGGCATTGAGAGTTTCATGGCCCCTGATTCCAACTTCGCCACCTTGACCCTTACCTAAAGTGATCGAAATAAGAACGGGTTCCAAACAGATAATCCCCTGATTTCCTATCATGGAAATCAGGGGATTTTTTTATGAATTTACAGGGATAATCAGGCAGTGATCCAGAGTTCATCCAGCTTCAAGTACATGCTGGGATGGGCTTTGACATTTTGAACCCGTTTACCAGCAATGGTCCAGACATTGATCCAGAAGGCATTGGCAATGGAGCCCCTCTCCTGCTGGATTTTTTCAAGCTTGCAGAAAATTTTCCGGCGTTTTTCAACGTCCAATGTACCGTTGGCCTTTGTGAGTAGCTCTGAAAATTCCTTATCAACCCATCGGCTTTCATTCCAGGGGGCGGGTTTGCCGTCCTTGTCTGCCACATAGCCAAGGTTAAGCACCATGGTTCCCACGGGGCGATGGGCCCAGGTGGTGATACCCAGATCCACTTCCGTCCATTTTTCCCAGTACTGGCTGTTGGGCATCACCTGGATATTGATGCGGAAACCCGCTGGCAAAGCATCCTGCTTCATGATTTCTGCATAGCGAACGATCTCCTTCCACCCACTGCCCACGGCAAGGTTGACATCAACCCCATTGGGATACCCTGCCTCGGCCAGCAGTTGTTTGGCCTTGGCAGGATCATATTTTGGGGTGTCAATGGGGCAGTATTCAGGATGTTTGGGGCTGACATGCATGTCTTGTCCCAACATGCCCTGGCCAAAGTAGGCAAGAGCGAGTATTTTTTCACGGTTCTGGCACAGCTTCAGGGCCTGGCGGACCCGGTTGTCGGACCAGGGTTTCATGTCCACCCGCATGCGCATGACCCGGGTCTGGTTGGTGGTGGAGGGGTAAATATTGACTCTGTCATCATCTTTCAGTGCCTGGTAGGCTTCTGGTCCACTGAGATCACTAAAGTCAATCATGTCGATGTCGCCGGACTGGATGGCGGCGATCATGGGAGACATTTCTGTGCCCATGTCCACAAATTCGATTTGATCCAGATAGGGAAGAAGCTCTCCATCATCGGCTTTTTTCCAATAGTCATTTCGACGTTTCAGCAGGCAGCGTTCCCCTTCAATGTACTTGTCAATGACATAGGGACCAGTGCCATGGGGGGCCTTGATGAAATCCCCCTGAAAGGTTCGGCTGTTAAGGATCATGGCCGGGTAGTGGAAGAGATGTTCCGGAACGGCAATTTCTGCGGTTTTCAGGTGAAGGACTACCTGGTGATCGGCGGTTTTCTCAATGCCAGTGTTGTCCAGATAGGGGCCGATCATACCCATCATGGAAGATCCCACATCTTTGTCCAGCCACTGATTCATGGTGAAGACCACATCATCGGCGTTGAAGTCATCCCCATTGTTGAATTTAATGCCTTTTCTCAGGTTCAGGGTCCAGGTTTTTAAGTCTGCACTGGCTTCCCAGTTTTCAAGCAGGTAAGGGTGGGTTACATTGTCACCATCAGTGTAGGTCAGATATTCCGCCACCTGGCGCAGCTGGTTGGTGGGGGATATCCATGAAAATTGTGCCGGGTGGGTCACCTTGTGAACCGGAGCTGCCACACGAAGTGAACCACCTCGTTTGATGGCTGTTGCTGATGCTTTCCCCGGAAACGCAAGACCTGCCATCTGTCCTGCGGCAGTTGCGGACACACCCAGAAGGGTGGTGAATCGAATAAACTCACGTCGTGTCATTTTTCCTTTGTCAAGATCACTTTTTAAATCTTTTACTGCGGGATGGACTTTCATTCTTTCTCCTTTTTGGGGTGAATGGGCATATACTTAGTGATGAAACACAAAAATAATGAATGTCATGGGTATTATGGGCTAAAATTAGATTCTCGTAAACCCGAAATATGACTATGCCGGGGATGAAACTTCATATTTTTTTAACATTATTTCAGGAAAAAAGACAAGGTCTAATGATATATTAATATTCTTTTTTGATGTTTCTGTGAGAAAATTCATTTAAAGAAAGTCTTTTTACCAAAAGTGTAAAGTATTTCTGGTGGCAAATATTGCTTTCAGGTCCGGGGGTAATCTATTTTGTCGTATTTTGTTTGTTCAACCCATTGATTGTTCCTGATAGGTGAAGTATATATTAATTTAAATAATTTAAAAATCACCCGGCTACCCGGGGGGCGCTTACGGTCAACGTGATGGCCTTGTCCATTGAAAGGGGTAAAATGAAACGATCAGAATTTTTAAAAACAATTGAGATCCAGGGAAAAACGTTTCAATACTACGATATAACCCAACTTGAATCACAGGGGATTGCCAACATCTCCAGGCTTCCCTTTTCCATTCGGGTTCTTGTGGAAAATTTATTGCGCAAGATGGATGACGATGTGGTGAAAGAGTCAGATCTTTTAAATATCTGCAACTGGCAGCCCACCTATGAAGCGCCTGTGGAAATTCCCCACCATCCGGCCCGGGTCTTGATGCAGGATTTCACCGGTGTTCCTGCTGTGGTGGATCTTGCCGCCATGCGCGATGCGGTGAAAACCGCCGGTGGTGATCCGTCGGACATCAACCCCCTGATTCCTGTGGAGCTGATTGTTGACCATTCGGTACAGCTGGATTATTACGGCACCCAGAGTGCATTAACCCAGAATGTTGCCAAAGAATACGAACGAAATATTGAACGATACGAGTTGTTGAAATGGGCACAGAAGAGCTTTGATAATTTTAAGGTGGTGCCACCCAACTCTGGTATCTGCCACCAGGTGAACCTGGAATACCTTGCCCGGGTGATGATCCAGGAAAAGGGAGAAGATGGAACCCTTTTATATCCGGATTCCCTTGTGGGTACTGATTCCCACACCACCATGATCAACGGTATTGGGGTCATGGGTTGGGGTGTGGGAGGCATTGAAGCTGAAGCGGTGATGCTGGGGCAGCCCTATGTCATGTCCATTCCCGAGGTGATCGGGGTGAAGCTCGTCAACGCCCTGCGCCCTGGTATTACTGCCACTGATTTGGTTCTCACCATCACCCAGAAGCTTAGGGAGCTGAATGTGGTGGAAAAATTTGTGGAGTTTTTTGGATCAGGCATGAAAGCCCTGGGTGCCACGGATCGTGCCACCATTGCCAATATGAGCCCAGAATATGGGGCCACCATGGGCTTTTTCCCGGTGGATGAAAAAACCATTGAATATTTAAGGATGACCCACCGGGAAGAGCAGGCCAATATCACCGAAGCCTGCGCCCGGGCCAATGGGTTGTTTTACACCGGCGATGAAAAAATTGAGTATTCCGATGTGGTGGAGGTGGATCTGGCAACGGTGGTGCCCTGTTTGGCAGGACCTGCCCGTCCCCAGGATCGCATTGTCCTTGATGAGATCGAGGATGCCTTTAACGCCCTGTTAAGTTGTAACCATGAGCGGGATACCCGCATGGATCATATTTCCCAATTTCTGGATGAGTCCGGTTGTGTTGCCAGCCGGGAAAGCAGCTGTGAGCCCACGGGAAAGCGCCTGGTAACCGTGAATATGAATGGTCGGGACGTAAAACTGGGGGATGGCAGCATCGTCATCGCCGCCATTACCTCCTGCACCAACACCTCCAATCCCTCTGGCCTGATCGGTGCCGGGCTTCTGGCCCGAAATGCGGTGAAAATGGGGTTGACCACCCCGGCCCATGTGAAAACATCCCTGGCTCCAGGATCAAAAGTGGTGCTGGATTATCTTGAGTCTGCAGGATTGATGCCCTATTTTGAGGCATTGGGATTCCATATTGCTGGGTTTGGGTGTACCACCTGCATCGGCAACAGTGGCCCCCTGGCCCCGGCCATTGAGCATGCCATACAAGATAATGATCTGACTGTGGCCTCTGTTCTATCCGGTAACCGTAATTTTGAGGCAAGAATTCACCAGAGTATCAAGGGCAATTTTCTGGCATCCCCCATGCTGGTGGTGGCCTTTGCCATGGCGGGTCGCATTGATGTCAATCTGGTGAACCGTCCCATTGCCATGGACCCTAATGGAAATCCGGTTTATCTTGAGGACATCTGGCCCAAACAGGAAGAAATTGATACCCTTGTGCAAAAGCATGTGAAAGCCGAGCAGTTTGCTGCCCGGTATGCCACTATTTTTGAAGGGGATACCTTTTGGCAGGATCTTAAAATTGCTGATTCCCTCACCTTTGACTGGAAACCGGACTCCACCTACATTAAAAACCCTCCTTATTTTGAAAATTTTTCTCCGGATCTTTCTCAATCACAGGACATTGTTGATGCAAGGGCTTTGCTTGTCATGGGTGATTCTGTTACCACGGATCATATTTCTCCGGCCGGTGCCATTCCGGGAAAATATCCCGCTGGTAAATATCTCATTGAACGACATGTGGCAAAAGAGGATTTTAACTCCTATGGATCCCGTCGGGGCAACCATGAGGTGATGATGCGGGGAACCTTTGGTAATATCCGCATTAAAAATCATCTGGTGACACCGGAAGAGGGCAGTTTTACCCGCAAATTTCCCGAAAATGAGAAGATGTTTGTTTTTGATGCAGCTTCTTTGTATGAAAAGGAAAAAACACCGCTGGTGGTGCTGGGCGGTAAAGAGTATGGCACAGGATCATCCAGGGATTGGGCCGCCAAGGGCAGTAACCTTTTAGGTGTCAAGGCGGTCATTGCACGTTCTTATGAAAGAATACATAGAAGTAATCTTGTGGGCATGGGGGTGCTTCCCCTACAATTCAAGGAGGCAGATTCCTGGGAAAGCCTTGGGCTGGATGGATCAGAAATCTTTTCCATCCAGGGTATTTCAGACATTGCTCCCCAAAAAATGCTTACAGTGACAGCAATGAAAGATGATAAAAAAATTACCTTTGAAGTGCTGGCCCGGTTAAACACAGACATTGACGTAAAATATTTGGAAAATGGCGGTATTTTACCCTATGTCTTGAGAAAGTTGCTTAAAAAATAAGGCAAGAAAGGGCAGAAATATACAGATTTTGCCCTTTCATTAGGGGTTGCCCCGAAAATAGACTACCCTGTGTCCAGTTTAATGTGTTGATATTGCATTACAAACAATCATCGGTTCGACCATCTTTTTATAACAAATTGAATTTATTGATATAAAAAAATAACAAATAAAAAATCTAAATAAAATTGGGAACTAACATATTAAAAGGGATCTTATGACAAATCGTTTTTTTCTTATTTCTTAGACCTAACACGCTTAGGTACGTACTATGGTGGCAATTTTTGTATAGACAAAAATTGCTATAAGGTACGTTTTAATTTATCACTTCCCAATTATATTTAGATTACAGTGTGTTATGATGGCTATCGAACTGATGATAAACAATTTTAAATTGGTAGTTTAGTATCGCTCCTCGTCAGTCCTAAGTTCTCTGCATGTTGTGTACGGAGATTTGCTAACCCCTTGAAATTATAGAGCCTGTACATTAAAACTTGATTTGATAGGTCTTAATTATTTCAATGAGTTATGAAAACTTAGGACTCTTGAGTATCGCTCAAATCCCTTATTCTTTAACCTTGGCCACGTAAACCGCTCCCTCGGAAGTTCCGCCCAGAACCGGATTCTCAAAGGTTATCGTGTGAGCCTCTGCCGTTTCAAACACCTTACCCAGCTGGGCGGTAAAAGCATCTTCCGGCGCACCATCGGCCCAAAGTGCGAAAACACCTCCCGGCTTTAAATGCAGAGATAGCTCCCTTAACCCCTCTTTTGTGTAAAAACGGGTGTTGGTCTGGTGCAATACGTTGGCGGGGGTATGATCGATGTCCAAAAGAATGGCATCATGTCTGCCCATGGGATTTTCTGGATCAAAGCTTTGGGTCACATCACGGGACATGGCAAAAAAATCGGCGTTCACCAGCTGACAGCGGGCATCTTTTGTCAAGGTGCTCCCCAGGGGAACAAGTCCGGTGCGGTGCCAATCAATCACCCCTTCAAGGTATTCAACGACCACCAGGGAGCGGATGCGCTTGTCTTCCAGTGCGGCTACTGCCGTATACCCCAGCCCCAGACCACCGACCACAACGTCCAGCTCCGATCTTTCCAGTGCGCCAAGGCCCAGTTTCGCCAGTTGAACCTCAGCGTCATGGAACAAGCTGGACATGAGAAAATAGTCTCCAAGCTTCACCTCATAGACTTCAAGGCCCCCCAGTTGCAACAAACGACGTCGCCGCAGCAACAACTCCCCGATGGGGGTCTGCCGGTAATCCAGCTCTTCATAATTCATACTTGTGTTTTGCTCCTTATCGTTGATGGGTTCGTAATGAAATTCGGGGTTGGTTCTAACGTCAGCCATTGGATATGCATCCATCGGCAATCAAATATAGTAATCTATGTTGGTTTTAAATTGATTTTAAGTTTGGTGAAGGTGTTGTTCTAAAGTGGCGTTTATGAAATTTTCACCCGTGTCTTTTCCTGAAATCAGCCATGTTCCATATCAATTTCCATGAAATTGAACCAATGTCCGCTGTTTGAGGCATGATCCAGTTCGATTTGCACGATGTCTTCATGTCTGCGCTCTATGGCCAAAAATTTTCGAGCTGTGCGGGTAGCAATTATTTGCAGCGCATTAACATACAAATGTAATAAATTAGGGCTGCTTAAGCCTTCAAGCTGTATCTATACCTTGTAAATAGCACTGAGATTCTGATCAAAATAGGCTCGGCGATGATCTATCCACACAGATCGCAAATTTTTGTGGTTCCCGCTATGTTATTTTTGCCATGTGTCTACTGACCTACATGCTCTGCTGGACCGGCCAAATCAGGCCGCGTGTGATCCATTAAAGTAAGCTGGAACAGCAGTTCATCGGACAATGGGCTGTTTCTTTCCTGCCCAGTCAGCAATTCCCCGGCGCATGTTAAATATCCGTTTAAATCCCGCATCAATTAATATTTTAGATGCCACTGTGCTGCGATTCCCCGTGGCACAATAGATGAGAATATTGTCATGTTTTCGGTGGGAAAATTCAACGAGTCTTTTTTGCAGGGACTGAACAGGTACCAACACGGCTTTTTCCAGGTGCCCTCTTTTGAATTCCCTTTCTGTTCTTACATCAAGAATGAGGGGGTTGACATTCTTGATAAATTTTTGACTATCCTCCGTTGACAACTCGGTATAATGGGCTTCACTGTACTCTATTATTTGGATATTTCCCTTAAGCGTTCCCAGGGTCAGGGGAAATACCCCCACGGTTTTCATCTTGAAAAAGGGAGTTTTTTCAACGTTGGTCTCCACGGTGGTACTGATGCCCAGGGCTGGGATGGACACAAGAACCTCTTTCACGGAAGGATTTATTTTAAATTTTATATAATCCCCACGATACACGGTTAAGTGAAAGGATTGGATTTCCTGGGACATGTCAATGATGCGATATCCATTGAGAAGAGTGCCGGATACTGCTTTATCGTTGGTATTGCTCTCAATTTCCGGTGGTGCACAGCCGGTAAAGGCGATGAGGGTAGAAAGGATAAGGATTATTTGCTTGACAAAGACCATTGTTTTCTCCTGGTGGTGATAATATGAACGGTTTATTTTTTTTAAATGAATCCGGTGTTGTCTGGTTTTTGCATACGTTTCCCCACTTTTTCCTTGCGGAAAACCATCAGGGTCTGTTAAATATACTGCGGCATTTTGAGCCTTTATTTGTTGAGTTTGGATGCTCATAATATTGCAAAGTTCAGGATGCCTTCATCACTTTCAGATGTCACGCAATATTTTAAATTTTCGGTTTGCAAAAAAAAATCGGATGCTTCATTTCTCGCTTTACACTTTGTAGTGCACAACTTCCTTTTGACGGGGGAACCTTTAAAAAAGTGTAAAGTACTTTTGAGGTCGTGTGAAAAATGCCCTCACAAATTATTTTTTTATTGCAGCCCAATTCAATTGAATGAAAAAAGAACCAAGAGGTAACGCTATGTCACTAAAAAAGAGAGTAATGTCCACAATGATCGTCATTATGCTGCTGGGATGCGTTGTCATCCTGGCGAGTTCGGGTATTTCAAAAGTGAATGCCGACGAGATGGCCCAACATCTCGACCTGGAATCCATCAACTTCGCGTTTGACTCCGATGATGCCATTGAAGATCTAAAACAGCTACAACGTATCGTTTCTTTTATGAATCAGGATGCTGCTCTGCGTCTTGAAATCAGCGCCCACACCGATACCAATGGCCCAGAAGCATACAATCAAACACTGTCCCAAAAAAGAGCAGAAGCCGTCAAACAGGTTTTGGTGGATAAAGGACTCTCCCCTGATAAAATTTTGATAAAAACCAATGCGTTCCATGTCCCATTTGCGTCCAATAAAAATCTTGAAGGACAGTTACTGAACAGGCGGGCTGACTTCAGTATTTTCAAACTCAACGGGGGAGAAAAAGAGTTCTACTATAAGGACAATCAATTTATCAAGCCTCTGGAAAGTGTTATTGCCACCACTGATACCAATACGCTTGACCAAAAATCTGCTGTCGGCCCCCAGTCTCTAAAATCCCTTGATGACGTCATGGATCGCCTGGATCACCTGGAGAACTTGTTAAAGGAGAATGAGCATGGGACAACGCTCCCCTCAGAGGGCACCGGTGGACGCACCTCCTTTGGCATTCTTGCTGACAACGTCTTCTCCCTTTCCGGGGGCATCGGGTCAAGTGACGGCGACCTGCTGGGCAATGTAGAAGGAACCCTATTCGTGCCCGTCAAAGAGGGGTCATTTGCTCTGCAAGGGGGATTCAATGCGGACATCACCGAAGATCTGAAAGAGTATCAGGTCGATGCTGGGCTGGTGGGCAGAGTCGGTTGGTTTCAGGCTGGAGCGTTTGCTTCCATGAAGTTTGTGACCATGGATTTCTATCAGGATACCGCCACGCTGTCTCAAGTTCATGTAGGGGGTTCCCGGCTTTTTGAACGTGGAAATGTGGGTGTCTTTTTCACCCAGGGAATCCAGGATGAGGATGTTGTCGATAGCCAAAGCCACTATGAATATGCCGATCTTTACACCACGGAGACCTATCTGGAGGTGAGTGACAAAATCGGCGTTAATGCCGAGTACCTGTTTGAAAATGGGCTTTCTGTGTATGGAGACATCGGCTCCCAGAACGCAGATGAGGCAGATTTGTTTGGTTCTCTTCGCTTGAGCTTTCCCGTGAATAGAGCCGGAGATTTGCGTGTCTTCTGTCAGGGTGACTACAACAACGGGTACCTGGAAGCGGATGACAACTATAAGGCATTCCTCGGCATTGAGCTGACAACGCCCTATCGCGTTGCCAAAACTCAGGCCGGTGCAACTGCGCCTCAAATTCGTCCCATGGCCGTGCAGAAAATTGGCTATGAGGTCAAAACCCGGACCTCCGTGCTGCTCTCCCAGGTGAATAATGCGCCGACAGTGTCCATTACGACCTCACCGATCCAGGGAACCTCTCCCTTTCAGGTAACGTTCACGGCAGTGGCATCGGATTCGGATGGCACCATCAACTCCTATGAATGGGCTTTTGGAGACGGCGAGACAAGTAGCGGCGAGCAGGTGGTTAGCCATACGTTTGCCGGTTCAGGGATTTACAATGTTACCCTGACCGTCACGGACAACAAAGGGACTGCCTCTTCCGCATCCACTATGGTTGATGTCACCAATGCCCCACCGGAAGTCTCCATCAGCACAACGACACTCCAAGGTGGATTTCCTCATGCCGTTACGTTTACGGCATCAGCAACGGATAAAGACGGCTCCATCATCGGCTATGAATGGAGTTTTGGAGATGGCGAAACCGCCACCGGAGAGGTGGTCACCCACACCTTTACTCAACCTGGAAGCTTTCAAGTAGTGCTGAAGGTAACGGATAATCTTTTTGCAGTAACGACATCCAGCCTTACTGTGACGGCAACAAGCTATCCTCCGACGGCCAATCTTTATTACACTGTATCGGTTACCGATCCTGCAACGATTCTCTTTTCAGGTAGTGGATTGGACAGTGACGGAACAATTACATCCTACAGCTGGAATCTGGGGGATGGTACCTACACCGGTGGGGCGCAAGTCACGCACACCTTTGCTGCTCCAGGAACTTATACGGTAACGCTCACCGTTGCCGACAGTCAGGGAATGACAACCCAGCAAACAGCGACGGTCAACATTCCATAGCGGTTTAATGCCTCACACGCCAATTTCTGTCAATAAAAATAAGATGTTGAAGAAAGACTTTTGGGGTACTGATTTTTTGCATTAGTAATCTTCTTTGCACTCTTATTTATTGCGATATTCCGATTTACTACCCCGCTGCTTGCGGCGGGGTAGTTCATTTTTTTAATTGCTCAGTGATCCCCTCTTCATCGGGCGGCAAGCACCATATCAATATGCGTTACCCCTTCGTCGTCTATTCACAGCATTCGCGTTATGCGACTTCAGTAAACTTGTCACCAGGTACATTACAGACAGGGCAGATATCCGGCACATCATTTTCAACTGTATTACCGCAGACAGGACACACATAGATAGATGCCTGGGGGAGATCTCCGCCACCTTTAACCGCATCATATGCTTTTGAATAAAGGCTGTGGTGAATCTCTTCAACTGCCAATGCATTTTTAAATGAGAATTCAGCTGGTTTGTTTCCCTCTTCCTGGGCCGTCGCCAGAAAACCCGGATACATCTCTTGAAACTCATGGCCCTCGCCTATAATAGCCTCTTCAAGGTTTTCGCTGGTGGTTTTTATACCGCCCATTACCCGAAGATGTGCATGTGCATGGATTGTTTCTGCCTCTGCTGCTGCACGAAAAAGTTTTGCAACCTGGGGCAGCCCATCTTCATCTGCTTTTTTTGCAAAGGCCAGATATTTTCTGTTAGCCTGACTTTCACCTGCGAATGCCTCTTGTAAATTTTCCATTGAACCCATAATTGTTCTCCTTTTTAAACGTGTTGAATGTTAGTACCCTCGGTTCGATAGCCATCATAACATGCTGTAATCTAAATACAATTTTATTTGGATTTTTTATTTGTTATTTTTTTATATCAATAAATTCAATTTGTTATAAAAAAATGGTCGAACCGATGGTTAGTATGGTTTGAAATTTCAGAATTGGTGGTACAAATGTCATTTTCTGAAAGAGAATGGACATTGTCATTTCCACTCATTCTGGCATCTCCCTTGTTTTGTCGGTTCGATATTGTTTTATCATTGATCTCACATTCAAGACAAATAGCCTGTATATTGGCCTGTAGACATAAACCCTTGAATCTCGGTAAAGGGGCAGACTAAGATCTGTTGATGATCCATTTAAGATAAGCTGGCACACCCGTTTACCGGACAATGGGCTGTTTTTTTCCTGCCCAGTCGGCAATTCCCCGGCGCATGTTGAATATCCGTTTAAATCCCGCATCAATTAATATTTTGGATGCCACTGTGCTGCGATTCCCCGTGGCACAATAGATGAGAATATTGTCATGTTTCCGGTGGGAAAATTCAACGAGTCGTTTTTGCAGGGACTGAACAGGTACCAGCACAGCTTTTTCCAGGTGTCCCGTTTTGAACTCCCTTTCTGTTCTTACATCAAGGATGAGGGGATTGACATTCTTGATAAATTTTTGACTATCCTCCGTTGACAACTCGGCATAATGGGCTTCGCTGTACTCTATTATTTGGATATTTCCCTTAAGCGTTCCCAGGGTCAGGGGAAATACCCCCACGGTTTTCATTTTGAAAAAAGGGGATTTTTCAGCGTTGGGCTCCACGATGGTACTGATGTCCATGGCCGGGATGGACACAAGTGCCTCTTTCTCGGAAGGAGTTAGTTTAAATTTTATATAATCCCCCCGATACACGGTTAAATGAAAGGGTTGGATTTCTTGGGACACGTCAATGATACGATAGCCATTTAGAAGGGTGCCGGATACTGTCTCATCGTTGGCAGTGCTCTCAATCTCAGGTGGTAAACAGCCGGTAAAGGCGATGAGAGTACAAAGGATAACGATGATTTGCTTGACAAAGGTCATTGTTCTCTCCTATGTGGTGATAAAATCAATTGTTTGTTATTTTTAAATTAATCCAGTGGTATTTGCTTTTTAAATAATTCCAGCCACTTTTTTCTTGCGGAAAAACATCCGGGCCTGGTAAATAGGCTGCGACATTTTGAGCCTTTCTGTGTTGAGTTTGGACGCTCATAATATTACAATATTCAGAATGCCCTCATCACTTTCAGATGTCACGCAATTTTTTAAATTTTCAAAAAACCTGTGACTCACGAGTTCAGGAATATGCTTGTAAAAAGAGCAATCTACTGCTTTGTTGTTACTTGATTTTAGGGTTGCCGATTGTAAATAGTGGCATCCTTCATATTAACTTAAAAGTACTTTACAGTCTTTTGGGAAAAACTTCTACAAATGGGGAATGATTAAAAAAAAGTGTAAAGTACTTTTGAAGGATGCCGAATTTTTTTGTAAGTATCGCTGATCACCGGAGCAACACCCATAACACCGATTGTCCAGATTTCTGCATGCAAAAGTGGGTAGTTTTATTCTTATGAAGTCCCTAACACTACAGCGACACTTTGCTTGTCTTACTAAAATCGAGTGCCAAAAGGTAGGGAAACACACTTGAGAATCCCATCCCAAAAGGGTAAATCATGAAAGTGTCGCTGTAGTGCTAAGTGTTCCCATATTATTTTTATATTGACGCGCGACACTAAAAAAAGAGATAATAGGGTTGTTTTTCTATGATGCACGACACTGTGAACTACCGCTACCCTAAAGGGATAGCGGCTTCTTATGAAGCTGTTATATTTTAAGGTAGTAGCTTTTGAGAAATCTTCGGATTTCAAGAAAGCCTGAGTTCACCAGACTTAGGTAGGAGAAATCCTACCTACGATAGATGGGTTATGACACAAATGGTTGCCGCCCCAGACCAGCACCTAATGTCGTTTATGTTTAAGAAGAGCTGAGGAAAGGCTTGGTGACATAGATCTTTAAGCCCATTTATCTTTGTCGAGGGGAAGTCGTAACTTCTAATTGGTAACAGATTAGGAATACGCATAACCACCCTTGGGGTGAGTGTTTTAGGTTTGGCAGTTCCTATTAAAAACTGCCACTCACAGATAGCTTACATCCCCTACCCTAAAGGGATAGGGGTTTTACGCCATTTATATAAACATGCTTATACAGTACACTGTGCAGATGAATCAAATTTGCTGAACCCGAAAAGGAGCCTGTTATGCCCCGTGTTGTCCCTACCAGAGAGTTAGATCTCATCGCTGGAGTGATCTTAAATTATCCAAACGGCGTTGGCATTACGGAAATTGAAAAAAAGCTAGTTAATCTCTTCCCCGGCATGAATAGACGAACCCTACAGCGTCGCTTAATGAGACTCCAGAAGGACAAAAGAATTATCAGCAAGGGGCAAAGCATTTCACTGATTTACAAAATAACTCCCTACGTATCTTCCCTTGAAAAGACCAAAAAACAAAGCGTATCCGAGGCTGTTGAAAAACAATTTTATATTCCGGTTTCACCTGATGGTGCCATCCTTCGGAACCTGGTACGGCAATCTGTGATGCAACGTCAACCAGTGGGATATAACCGTTCCTTTCTGGAAGATTACGAGCCAGGGATAACATTTTATATCCCCGCACCATTGCGTGCCCAATTGCATGAGATGGGACGAACCCCTGCAAATGAACGCCCTGCAGGTACCTACGCCCGGGACATCCTTAACCGTCTTTTGATCGATCTGTCATGGGCGTCATCACGGCTGGAAGGCAACACCTATAATCGTCTTGATACCCGGAATCTGATTGAATTCGGGCAGATCGCCCCTGGAAAAGAAATGATGGAAACCCAGATGATTCTCAATCACAAAGGGGCCATTGAAATGCTGATCCAGGAAGCAGATCAAGTGGGGTTCAATCCGTTTACTTTTTATAACCTTCATGCCATTTTATCGGACAACCTGCTCCATGATGAGAATGCGTGTGGGCGATTGCGCAGAAGGCCGGTGGAGATTACCGGTTCTGTTTATCACCCTACGGCCATCCCCCAAGTGCTGGAAGATTGCTTTCGGCTATTGCTGCAAAAGGCCGCTGCCATACCAGATCCCTTTGAACAATCCTTCTTTGTAATGGTGCAGTTGCCCTATCTTCAGCCCTTTGAGGATGTGAACAAGCGTGTTTCCCGCCTGGGGGCGAATATTCCATTTATCCGACATAATTTGTGTCCCTTGTCTTTCATGGATGTTCCGGAAAAGGATTATGTGGAAGGCACCTTGGGTGTCTATGAGTTCAATCAGACAGATCTGCTTCTGGATCTTTTTGTCTGGGCCTATGAGCGCTCCTGCCAGCGATATCTTGCCATCACCAAAACCATGAAAGAGCCGGATCCATTGCGTATCAAGTACCGGGAGATGTTGATCCAGGCAGTCCAGACAATCGTCCGGAATCATCTATCCGTATCCCAAGAGCATATTCAGAACCTGGCGGAACAATTGGTTCCTGAAGAAGACAGAAAGGTTTTTGAAAAAATGGTGAAGGAGGCCTTACAGCACCTGCACGAGGGTAGTGTGGCACGATATCGCCTGAAATTGTCGGAATTTCAATCTTGGAAAAAATAGAATAGGGCTCAGGCGCAAGATACTCAACCTGCTGCATAGAGATTTGTTGGTCCCCGTGGCGTAGATAACCATGGGGCCCAACAGGCTCTTGTCCTGGTTATCAGTGGAGAAGAATTTATTAATTATTGGAACGTACTCCTTGATATGGTCTTTAAAATTGGAGTGCAGTCTAACAATTGTTCTTTTAAAAGCTTTTTTATTTATGAACCTGTAAAAAGTCAGCCCCTGGAATATATTTTCAGACCTCGTGATTTTTATCCATATTTTTTGGACAGTTTAGATAGTGAATCAATTTATTAATGGCTTTAAATAGCCAGAAAAGATTGAATTTACATGATTTGAAAATATTATAACTCCCTATTCGCTTATTTTGTTTATGTAATCATTAAATTTAATACCACAATATGTTGTGGTTAGTTGATTTAAAAACATGATTTAAAATCAAAAAAGACCAAAGCATAATTTTGAAATGTACAAATTTGTTAAATTCTATTTGATAACAATGCCTGATCTTCAAAATTAATGATTTAAACCTTAAAATGAGCGAATGGGGAGTTATAACTGTCCAATTATCATATAAAATCACTGAAAGCTGCTTCAATAGGGCATCTTGCCCACTGAAGAGATTAGCCAGTAACGAGGTCTGATTTTAAAAGGTTGTTCTTTTAAGACTTCAGCAATTTGTTACTTTTCTTCAGTTGAAAATTCATAGGTTTTACCGACCCTCAACACCTCTGTATGGGCCGTAAATTCCGTTTCCATTCTTTTGAGTGAAGCGTCACAGCTATCATGACCCGAAAGCAGTATCCTGTGAGGAGCAGCCATATTCAGGGTGGCTATGGTCTGATCAAGATCCCTGTTCTTAATTCGCTGCCAAGGGGGTTTTCCCGTTCCGAGAAAGGTTTGAAATCGTATACCGGCAAGGTTGCCCCTGCCATCGCTTATGGGAAAATGAAGACCGCCGCCAACACAATGGAGAGGGTCTTGGCACAAGCGGCCTGCCATGGCCAGGATCACCTCTATGGTGGGGTGACCGCAACCGGTAATAACCACCAGTCCTTTGTTGTGAACTCTTGCCACCAGTGACTGCTCCTCAAGATACCCCATCATAAAAAGGCTTCTTGCCAATGGACCGGTGGTGCCGATGCCTGCCGTCAGCATCCTTGGCCCCGTGACCACCTGGGCATCGAATCCCGGGGCATCCCCCTTGTCCGGCAGAAAGCAGGGCTTGGGCTGACTGGGCATCAGTTCTTCGGGAACGGCTACTTTCCGGCCTCGTTGGGCTGCAAGGCCTCCCATGTGGTCACAATGAAAATGAGAAATCGCCAGGGCATCGACCTGATCAAGGTGAAATCCGAGTTTTTGCGCATTATGACCCAGGGAAGGGCGGGCGGGTCCAAACCCCACATCAAAGAGCATGGACCCAAGGTTGGTTTTAAACAGATAGGAGACACCGGCATCTCCAATAAAGCCGGGTTCAGCCCGCCAGTCCACCAGCACCGTGATCTCCAGAAATTCCAATTCAGGAAGATCAAGGGGAACGGCAGCCTCGATTCTCTGCTGGTTAAGCCGGATGGCTCGAGCCAGGTTCTTATTGTAAATGCTGTTTTTTACCAGCAACCAAGGGGCGATAACAGGGGATGCCAGGAAAATTCCCGGCCACCAGACGGGTGAGACTCTAAAGGACATAGGACACCTCACAAATAAATGACTGTGTTTATATGAAAAAGAAGGTACTGGGTTTTGGGTGCTGGGTGCTGGGCACTGGGTGCTTACAGCGATTGCTTTTTCATGATTCGTTGTCTCCGTCAGGACATGGCTGTTATAGAAGTTTTTCTGCACCTGAATAGGCAGATTCAACTTTCAAAGCAGCTGCGGCATGGCCCGGATGTTTGGATGGGTTCCATTTTTTCATCTCATCATAGATGTCACCACTGGTCAGGTAATCAAAGGATCCTTTAAGCTGAAAGGATTTATTCTCCTTGGTGATAAAAAGAAGGGTGCCCTTGCTGCCTGCAAGGATATTTTTTTTTGTCTTTTCAAAATAGTTATCTGCAACCACGATGGTGTCATCGCCATAGAGGTTGACACAGCTTGCATATATTGAATTGGGAACCCTGTCCTCACCAACTGTGGTGAGAATAATAGGGCCTTGGTGCTCTTTCCATGCTTTTACTACAAGTTCGGGTAATGCTGACATTTTTCCTCCTGAAATAATTATGGGTTTAAATTGGCATATGCCAATAAATCAAATACTCCTTGACGATCAGAGTGTCAACAAAAAAGCTGGAGTCGTGAACTACCCCCCTCTCTAAGTTAAAACTATAGAGGGGGCCTGCTCACATAGCAATAGTATGCTACGCAGTCCCAACTAAGCGAATATGGGGCACTGGCCAAACATTTACAGAACCAACCCGAATATTTACTTCATACTGAAGCCACCTATTCTTTGCAGAATCGACAACAATATATAATAATATCAAGCAATTTAAAAAAATTGATAGTTGAGTGTAAAAAAGAGTTGTGCGGAACGGCAAGTAATACTATAATGGTATTACTTTAAAAGGGAGGTCTGATATGCGTGTAACTACAAAAGGGCAAGTGACAATTCCTAAAGATGTTAGAGAAGCTTTGGGAATTGTTCCTGAAACAAATATTAAGTTTCAAGAAGACAATGGCAGGTTTTATATTGTTAAGGTAGCAAGAGATAAACCAACTTCCAAATTCACCAAGTTACGAGGAATTGCTACTGCTAAAATGTCGACAGACGAAATCATGAATCTAACAAGAGAGAAAAAATGAATGGTGTCTTTGTAGATTCATGTGTTTTACTTGACCTGTTTACTGATGATCCCAAATGGGCTGACTGGTCTGAAAAAATATTAGGTATATATAGTCAGACTAATACCTTATACATAAATTCAATTGTATACACTGAAGTGTCAATCGGTTTCAATCGAATCGAAGAAGTTGAACATGCAATTAACCAGGTGGGTGTGACCGTTCTGGAAATACCTCGTGAAGCTCTTTTTCTGGCTGGAAAGATATTCCTTAATTATCGAAAAAATAAAGGCACAAAGAGTTCAACATTGCCAGATTTCTTTATAGGTGCACATGCATCCGTATCTTCATTTGATTTAATCACAAGAGATACTGCAAAATACAAGACATATTTTCCAAATATTAAACTTATTTGTCCATAATTACATGTACTTAAAGTGAAAACTTCAGCGAACAAGTCGCTCAGCCCGACCGCGAGAACGTTTGCCGATTTCCGCAAAGGCTGTTGGGAGGGGCTTTGCGGGTATGTCCAGAGCAATCTTGCCAAAGAGTACCTGGCCCAGCCTGAAGACCCCTCAGAAATCGAGTTTTACTTGTGCGGTCCCCCGGATATGATGGATTCCATTGTGGAGACCTTGGACAGTTTTGACGTGGATGAAGATATGATTTTTTATGATAAGTTTTGGTTTTTTTCATATTCTCAAGAATAATATAGTTGGACTCAGGCTCAATAGCCACAAGACAGGTTTGGGGATGAAAGGTCTGATCTTCACACAGAGTGATTCGTTTTTCAGGCATCCGCATGGAAAAAAAGGGGGGGCTGGAATAGCCCCCCCATGCGAGGTGTAGCAAATTTATTCAATGAGTTGCTCAACGGTGATGTCCATGGCATCTGTAAGTTTTTTCAAGGTAGTGGTTCTTGGTTTGGCATCAGGTTTCTCCAGACGGGCCAAGGCAGGTTGTTTGATTCCTGTCTTGGTTGCCAAATCGTCCTGGGTCATGCCCCGGTATTCTCTCCAAGCTTTGATAAGGTTGTCTCCTCGGATGTTTGCCCCCACCACTTCATGGGGGAACCAGACATCTGACTCATCTGGTTCAACCTGATTTTTAACGAGTCGCCGGTATTCATCCCAGGGGATTACAGCAAAGGCTGGGGCTCCATTTTGTTGGATAATTTGGGGATTAATAAGTTCGGCCATCTCTTTTTTTCACCTCCCGGATTTCTATGATCTGGATTTGTTCATCGTCGTTGAAAAGAACTCGGTATCTGCCTATTCGTATTCGATAATCATATGTGTGGTTTGTCAAAGGAAGAATATCAAGGCTTTCGAGGTCGGGGAAAGACTCCAGCATACCGATATGGCTGTATATTGCGTTTTGGTATGGATTCGGAATCTTTTTTATGAGTTGATTTTCAGTTTTTTTTAAATATCCGCTATAGGGTAATGGTAAATGAAATTTTTTACCGATTCCTGCGGCATAGCGTATATTGTATAAAAGGAAACGCATAGATCAATCCCTATGTTTGAATTTATTGAACACCATACCCCTTTTATGGATCAATTTCCATCAGGAATTTCTGAAGATCTGAAATTTGATCTTTCTGCTCTTTGATTTTAATCATAACTTCCTGCATTTCCATTTTGTTATCCGATGGAATTGAAAACAGGATCTGTTTCTACAGGTTCATGTCAGCTTTGACAAGGGTTGTTTTTTGAAGAACCCCCTGTGTTGCCTAATTGTCGTGTCGGAGTGCGAAAGACGGCCACGATGCAACAGTGGTCCCTCCCTCTGTTTTTTTTATTAGAAAATAAAATTTCCAAGCATCCTCAGCAGCTCCCCCCCGATGGGTAATAGGAACCGGCCAATTGAGCCGTCTACGGTTCCGGGCCGGGCCCATTGCCCGTCGGGGGGGGGCGGCATGATATCATTTCCAAATCTTTTGGTAGGCATCAAAGGCTTTCCAGATTTTGACAATACATATACTTGATACACTTTAAGTAATTTCTAACAAGTTAGGTTGGTTTCTCTGAACTCCTTACAGGATTAACAGTGTTTAAGCTGAGAAAACTTAATTACCAAGTGATACCTGTAAGTAGGTCCTGTGATTTAATCTTTAGGGGTTGATCACAACATGGGCCGCTTTGAACCAATTTATTTTGATCAAAAATTAAAGTCAATAATTACAGATAATTGAAGGTGGCATATATTCCGTATCCGTATAGTGGCCCATCTTATGACCAACCCCAACCTTTACTTAGAATAATATTTAATAAAAATAATGAATATATTTTAATATTATTCAATAAAAATTAGACCTTATATCACCTTGAGTATGAGTCTGACAATCGTTTCAACCGAAGTTTTATCTGTTTCCAGCAGCACCTGGAGGATGAATCCATCCACCACTGCCACAATGAATCTGGATTTTTCCGACACATCAATGTGAGGCCCCGGCATGTGGGAATGGGCCTGGTCAACCATGGAAAACCATTGGGCATAGGTTTTTTGAAATCTTTCCTTTAATGACGTATTGCCGGATACGGCCTCTCGCATCAAATACAGATGAAGGCGACTTCTGGCTTCAGAGGTGAGCAGAATTTCAAAAAATGCGGTGAGCAGACTTTCCCAGGAAGGAGATGCCTCATTTTCAATCATGGTAAACAGCTCCGTGGAAATCCGATCCATGTGAAAATCTGCAATATCAAAAATCAGGTCATTTTTACTGGCATAATAATAATACAAGGTGCCCTTACTCAGTCCTGAGGCCTTTGCAATCTGGGCAAGAGTGATCTTATCCACACCTTGCTCTCCAATAATATTCATGGCCGCATCCATAATTTTCTGGCGGTTGTCCAGGCCGGACCCCTTTGCGGTTTTTGCCATCAAGCCTCCTGTGGTGCGGCGTTCTGTTTTTTCCTGGCTGTCATGGTGATGGCTGATACCGGACAATCGTTGGCACAGAACCCGCATCCCATGCAAATGGAGATATCCGTCAATATCGGGAACGCATGGGGATTGTTTTTTTGCTGTAATGCATTTTCCAGAGCCCCTGCCGGGCAGGTGTCAATGCAGATACCGCAAGACATGCAGATATCCATATCAACCACCGGTTGTTCCCAATCCTTTTTTTTGATCCGAAGGGCTGTTACACCAAAACTATCTTTTATTGCTCCCACCGGGCAGACCCTTCCACAGGCACCGCATTCAATGCAGATATCTGAATTAATGATATGCATTTCTTTTTTCTCACCGATGATGGCAGTGGACGGACAAATTTTACTGCACGCCTGACATCCAATACATTCGGGGGTAATTGTATATGCCATTATATTTCTCCTTTTGTTCGATCACAGCCCCATTTTACCGGTTGACGTTTTAAGCCTTTGATTTATAAAGATATAAATTGTGAGCCAATTTGGTATCAGTTTTATAAATCAATGCGTTATATGATGATGCCGGGAAAATGGGAATGTGGTTCCTTTGGTTCTTACCTGAAAGTTGCACTCATGGCTTTTCAGTCCCTATGAAATGGAAGCGACTTTATCAATGGTCTCTTTGGGAGGAAACCCTGTCTCTTTATCCCACCCAAACAATTCCCAATAATCTTTCATCAACCCATCAACATCCACTTGACAGCCTTTATTGGCCCCTTCTGTCTGCACAGGAATCCCCAGAAGTCGGTCACTGATTTTATTCTCCTTGGGAAGAATACCGTGCTTGATATTAAAGGCCTGTTTCAGGTTCTGGATATTTCCCCCCACATCCAGATATTGATCCGGTGTTAACTGCCAGCCCGTGGCTGCGTTGAGCCAGTCAAATATCCGGATCCTTTTGGCACCTAAGAATGCGCCAAACTGACAGGCACCGGCCCCATTGATCACATTCATATATTCGGAAATCGCCTTGCTTTTAC
>Ga0307929_1000758_pt1 | contig 29064 bp, 21 predicted proteins | sample AceLakmetage1330_FD_203160 | JGI IMG/M metagenome (GOLD analysis project Ga0307929, IMG submission 203160) | Saline water microbial communities from Ace Lake, Antarctica - #1330 | ecosystem: Environmental > Aquatic > Non-marine Saline and Alkaline > Saline | place: Antarctica: Ace Lake...
GACAACAACGGATTGATGAAGCCTCCCTGAGATTGTCACATCAACTACACGCTTCTGTCGCGGAGCGGAAGCAGGATTTGAAGCGCCTGAAAGCGCAGTTGCGCGCCTATAGTCCGCTCGGCGTTCTGGAACGCGGCTATAGTTTAACCGAGACCGCCGACGGTTCCGTCGTGCGCGAGGCGAAGAAACTGAAAAAAGGCGATCTGCTCAAAACCCGTTTTGCAAAAGGAAGCGTTACCTCAGAAATCATCTCGAAGGAATAGAATTAAAGTAGAGCAAGCGTCCCGCTTGCAACTAAACGAGCGGGACGCTCGTTCTGCTTTCAGAAAGGAACTGTTATGAGTGAAAAAACTGTCGATTTTGAACAATCCCTTGAGCGGCTCGAAACGCTGGTCAACGAGATGGAGAGCGGCGATCTGGCGCTCGAAGAGATGATCAAACATTTCGAGGAAGGCTCGAAACTCGTGGCGCTCTGCTCCAAGAAACTTAACGAGGTGGAGCAAAAGATCGAAAAGCTGGTCAAAAAAGGTGACGGACTGGCCGAGGAACCGTTTGAGCCAGAGGCGTAAATCGTTTTGGAGTGCGGTGATAGAAGGTATTCCGTATCACCGCTTTTCTGACATAGAACAAAAAAAAGCGGCGATACGCCCGAAGGCTTTATCGCCGCACTCCAAAGTTTTTTAGGAATTTTACAATCCGGGGCCGGAGATGTAGCTCTGCAGATTTTTGATTTCAAAATCTTTCTGCTCTGCCATGAACTTGACGATATCGCCAATAGAGATGATTCCAACCACAGCGCCCTCTTCGAGAACAGGCAGGTGACGGATTCGTTTTTCGGTCATGATGCTCATACAGTTTTCAAGCACCTCATCGGGGGATACGGTGGTGAGCTCCGTGGACATAATTTCGCTGACTTTGACGCCCTTTCCGCATTTGTTCTGCAGATAAACTTTGCGGATGAAATCGCGCTCGGAAATAAGACCCACGAGCTGGTCGCCTTCCATCACCAGCGCAGTTCCGGCAGAACGCTCGGCCATTTTATCGATGGCATCAAAAACGACGCTATCCGGAGATACGGAGAGGATGTCATTCCCTTTTTTTTCAATTACCTTACTAACTGTAGACATGTTTTATTCCTTTCGCTTGTTTCAAATTTGTTTGCTAACAGGTGTTCAGTATAGGAACTCTCTCGGAGAGAGTCAAAGGTTACAGATCACGCAGACATGTATTTTCGCGCCAACGTGGCATGGATACTGGTGAGGATTTCGTAGGGAATGGTTCGGCAAATAGCCGAAAGTTCATTGGCCCAGATAGACTCCGAACCCTGCTCGCCGATCAAAACGGCCTCGTCGCCCGCAGCAACCTCCGCATTGGGGCCGATATCCACGGTGATCCAGTTCATACTGACCCGCCCGACCACGGCACAACGCTTTCCGCCAACCAGCACATCGCCGCGATTGCTGAGCGCACGGTTATAGCCATCGGCATAGCCGACCGCCAGCGTCGCGATCTGCGTGGGCGCGTCTGTGATGTGCGTTCCGTAATAGCCAACCGAAAACCCGGCTGGCACAGCTTTGACCTGCGCGACACGCGCTTTCCACTGAAGAATCGGCTGCGTCTGGAAACGCCCTTCCGGATCCTGTGCGCCGTAGCCATAGAGCACAATGCCCTGACGAATGGCATCGAAATCCCATTCCGGAAAGTAAAGCGCCGCACGACTGCTCGAAAGATGGGTGAAAATTCCGTCCGGAAGAGCCACCAATGCATTCTGAAATTTTTCTGCCTGCAGGCAGGCCTCGTCCGGCTTCTTCGGCTCGACTTTGGCGAAATGACTGCATACGCCGGTCAGTTCCAATCCGCCCGCTTTATTCAACGCATTCACCGTTTCTTCAACGGCATCCCACTGCACGCCAAAGCGACCCATTCCGGTATCTACTTTGAGGTGAACGGAAAGCGGTTTGCCGAGTGCTCGCGCGACGGAAGCGAGAGCAAGCCCGTGATCGAGATCGGTGACGACGGGTGTAATCTGTTTTTCTAGAAGAACGTCCACACTCTCCGGAAGGACATATCCGAGAACCAGAATATTGACGTCCGAAAGGGCCTCGCGCAACTGGAGCGCTTCTTCAAGATAGGCCACCGCAAACCAGCGCACCCCTTCTTCGGCGGCGGCGAGAGCAACGGGAACCATGCCATGGCCGTAGGCGTCGGCCTTGATCACAAAAATCATTTGAGCAGGAATCGCTTCGCACAATGCGCGGACATTACTTTTCAGCTGTCCCAGATTCACCTCTACCCATGATCGATTCATGACATTTTCGATTTTTGATTTCCGATTGCCGATTTTCAGATCCTGACCTACAAGCCTAAAGCTCAATGCCTAAAGCCTTTCCCAAAAAATGGTACCCCGGACAGGATTCGAACCTGTGACCGTCGGATTAGAAATCCGATGCTCTATCCAACTGAGCTACCGGGGTATGTGCGAAAGATGAAATATGAAGGATGAAAGCTGAAAACGGAATCCGATTTTTCCAAACATTGGAAGAAACTGCGTTTCGGCTTGCTGACTTTTTCCGATGTTTGGACCTGCGTGTCCCGCCATAGCTCGAAAAGCGACGGCGGAAGGTATCCCAAAAAGAAGCAAAGCGGCAAAAAATCCTATAAAAAGTTCCTGAAGTTGGAAAACAAACCGCGGGGGTACCGCTGTAAAATAGACAAAGACGGGAAAGTGACCCGCTTTACGCTTCTCGTCCGGCTCGACGTGAAAACGGTCTCTGTTTTTGGAGATAAGCCATCTGCTAAATATGCGGCTCTGTCCCTCGGCCTCAAAACCTGGCGATATGTGAAATTTTAAAACTCATCGACTGCCCCGCTTCCTCGGTCTACCCGCCCAACGCGCCATTAATAAAGGTATCGATAAAATCCGTGATCTTTTGAATGATTCGTTCGGCGGTTGAGGCCCGGTCACGCAAGCCGGGCTTTTGTCCCAGCGCTTCGACCACATCATTGCGAAGCGGTTGTTTGCTGGTGAACAGATAATCTCCAACTAACTTTTCGAGCTTTTCGGAATCCAGCCCCTCCTCTTCCGCCAGCTTCTTGAAGGCAAGAGCCTGTTCTTCCAACCAGTACGCATCGAACTCTTCGGGGATATCGGCGGGATCGTCAATATGTGGCAGGTTCTTTTCGATAAATTGCTCAATCAGCTCACGCTTGCTGCGGAGCTCGGCGTCCCCGCTCAACAGATCCAGAATCGTTTTCTTGCGGCTGGCCTGCTCACCGATCGGAGCTTCCTTCAGTTCGGCCAGCAGTTTCAGAATATAGGTCACATTGATTTCGTCTCGGTGGATCAACTCCAACTCGAAGTCGATATCATTCAGGATCGAAACTTTTTCGAGAGCATTGGCCGTCTTCACCTTGTCGTGCAAATCAAGATACTTACTTTTGTAGTCCGCAAAAGTCTGTTCCGGCATCGAGAGGTCATCAAAGGTGAATTCGGTAAAGGTGCCCAGTACGTTCAGCAGGCGGATCAGGTTGCGGAAGGTTTTAATAAACGCCAGTTCCTGCTCCTCATCTTCCAACTGAGTCACGCTGTTGACCGACGGCGCAATCTGGATCATCTGAACAAACGCTTCATTGAACTCTTTCACATAGTCTTCGTACGGATCGAGAATGATGTCTTCGGTCGGGTTCTTATTCGCAAAGAGCGTGATCGCCGTGTCCGTGTTCTTTTTCAAATTACGGAAGCAGACGATATTGCCTTGGCTCTTCACCTCACCGCACAGACGGTTGGTACGAGAGTAAGCCTGAATCAAGCCGTGATGTTTTAAGGTTTTATCCACGTAGAGAGTGTTCAACACCTCGCTGTCGAATCCGGTCAGAAACATATTCACCACCAGCAAGACATCGATCTGGCCGTTCTTCATGCGCTTGGCAACATCGTTGTAGTAGTTGTAGAACGACTGCGTGTCTCGGGTCGTATAGTTGGTTCCGAACTGCTTGTTGTAATCGCCGATAAACTTTTCGAGCTGATCGCGGGAATGCTTGGTGCGGTAGGGCTCGTCCGGAGTCTCCATCGCACGCAGCTCCACCTCATCGTCCCGCATCGGGAACGCGGCATCCTGATCCTCCTCATTCGCCTGATACGAAAAGATCGTCGCGATCTTCAGATCGTGCCCGCCCGCCGCTTTTAATTTGGCGAACTGTTCGTAGTACTGAATAACGGATGGAATCCCCGATACGCAGAAAATTGAATTAAACTTCCGCCCATGTGTTTTGCGGTCATGATGCGCGGCAATGTACTGCGTAATCGCCTCCATGCGCTCCGGAGCATTCATCACTTCCGGCTCGTCAATTGCCTCCACATTAATATCGGTAGTTTGCCCATCCTTCTTCTTGAAGGTCTTCATGTATTCGACCGAAAACTTCAGCACATTCTCATCGCGGATCGCATCGGTAATCACGTAACTGTGCAGACGCGTCTCAAAAAGATCCTTCGTCGTGCGCTTGATCGGCCCATTCGACATGGCGTTGTCTTTGAAAATCGGAGTACCGGTGAACCCGAACATCTGGCACTGTTGGAAGAACGCCTTAATCGCCTTATGCGTCTCACCGAACTGGCTCCGGTGGCACTCGTCGAAAATAAAGACAACCCGCTGCGTCTGGAGCGGTGCCATGTCTGCACTGAACCGCGCCTTCTTAATCGCCGTATTCAGCTTCTGAATCGTCGTCACAATCAGCTTGGTATCGTCTTGAGAAAACTGCTTCACCAGCGTTTTGGTATTGTTCGTGCCGTCGATGCTTCCCTTGCAGAAGCTGTTGAACTCCTTCGTCGTCTGATAGTCCAAGTCCTTGCGGTCGACCACAAACACCACCTTATCCACCTTCGGGTAGTTCGTGAGAATCTGGCTCGTCTTAAACGACGTCAGCGTCTTGCCCGACCCCGTCGTATGCCACACATAGCCGAACCCACGCCCGTGCTGCACCTTCTCGACAATCGCCTCCGTCGCGTACACCTGATAGGGCCGCATCACCATCAGCATCTTCTTCGACTCGTTCAGCACCAAGAAGCGCGTCACCATTTTCGCCAAATGGCACTTTTCCAAAAACTGCTCCGCAAAAACGGAGAGCTGCGCCACCGGCTTGTTCTTTGTATCCGTCCAGAAAAACGTCTGCTTAAAGCTTCGGAGTGCGACCCGGTTGTTCGCGTAATACTTCGTATTCACCCCGTTGCTGATCACAAACACCTGAATGAATTGAAACAGCGCATCGTTCGCGCCGTACGAATGGCGCTCATAACGGTTGATCTGATTAAACGCCTCCTTCAGCTCCAGCCCGCGACGCTTCAGCTCAATCTGTACCAGCGGCAGGCCGTTGATCAAAATCGTCACGTCGTAGCGGTTTTTGAAACGCCCTTCGACCGTCACCTGCTGTGTCACCTGAAAGCGATTCTTGCACCAGTCAATCTGATCAATCAGCTCCACCGTCTTCGTATCGCCATCGGCGTTCGTGTAGGCCACGCGATCGCGCAGGGTTTTGGCCTTCTCAAAAATCGACCCCTTGCTCAGCTTATTGAGAATCTGCCGAAAATCGGAGGCCGTCAGCTGAACGCCATTGTGCGATTCAACTTGCGCTTTCAAATTCTCCAGCAGCGACGCCTCATCGTGCACCGCCACTGGCTCGTAGTCCATGCCCGCAAGCTGCGCGACAAGATTGTCCTCTAAAATCTGTTCCGGTTGTGTAGTCATATTTCCAACTTCTAATTTTTAGCCACAAAAGAGCACAAGGAACGTAAACGGATCAGTCTGCCACAGCCTCTTCAATGATAACGTCAGCTGACTTCTCTGATGTAGGATCAGAGACTATCGGAAGTTCTCCCGCATTATCTTCATTTAGAAACTCGTCAATACCGTGTTCTTGAAGAAATGGTGCAGACTGAATTTTATCGTGCAATTTCAGCAATCGACTTTCGGCACGACGCAACACAGTATTGAAATCCATCGGCAAAATTCTGACCCGCCCATCCATTTCCGTTTTTTCCCCTTTATCAATTGGATTTACGGTTTTCCCTAACACAAACCCTTTAACTTCAGTGTCCCCCAAGAGCAGACCCTTTTCGGCCAACTCGCGAATATACTTATAGCACTGCTCTTTTTCTTGATGCGCGATCGGAACAGTTGGTGCCTTTAGTTCAACAATTACGATACGGGCAGGACCGATTTCCCCGCCATCATCATCAAACTTGTCGTATGAATAGAGCCCAACTGATCCGTCTGGAACAATCGCGAAATCTGGACGATTCAGGGAACCTTTAGTGCCTGCACTTGGATACAGCTCTTGGATAACTTTTGTCATTCCGCGATTAGAAGTGTAATGAATGGTTTCAAACTCAGGGCCAAAAATCCAAAGCGCCTGCTCAAATAAAGGTTGCAAATCCTTCACCTCAAGAGTTTTAGGATCATTGGTTTTAATTCGCAACTCTTCAACTAATTTGATCCGAACTCTTATTTCATCCAATACGATTTTGGCAGTATCAACCGTCCACTCCTCTAAAATGCCGTGTAAATCATCAATTTGATCAGGGTTAAGGCTATGTAACTGATGCAACAATGCATACTTACTGCCCGCCACTTCCATCTTTGCCAAAACCCCGGACACACTCTTTAACTCGGACTCCGTCAAGCTAGGGCATTCCTCAGCAACCTGCTCAACAAAAGTGTTCCATCGTTCTCGCTTAAGGGGGGTCATCTGCTGAGTCTGCGGGGTAAATGAACGTCGAATATTCGAGGTTGTCTCTGCTCGTTTTTCCTGCGTTACCGCCAGCAATCGTTTAGTAATGGCAGATTGTACGGCTCTGTTTATTTCAACAAATTTTTCGTGTTCCTCATGAAACCCTGACCAATCGGCCTTCACAGCCCCAAAAAGAGGTCAGCCGATGAATTTTAGAATCTTGTCTTTTTCCTCACCCCAAACTCCCTCCGCCTCATCATAAAATTTCATTGCCCGGCTGACGGTGGAAAAAGGTGATCGCGTGGCGCATCAGGAAGAAAACCAGCGTTCGGACAGAGTGGATTACGACCCGTCTCAAAATGGGTGTCACATCAAACTTTTCCTGTCATGTTCGGGCGGTAGAGCAATCAACGAGACGTTGAGTGATGAAGGCGATGGAACCCGATCAACAAAAGAAAATTAGCAGGCCGTTGAGAGACGGCTATGGAGAGGTGTTTTGTGTTTGACCGGGACCTCTAATGGGTGACCCGTTTTTGCACTCTGACCCGTTTTCCGTTTTCTATTCCGACTCCAACTTTTTCACTAGGATATCTCTGCAGAAGCTCGAACAACATCCGGCTGTCTGCAGGATCGGGCGCTTCGCTGATTAGATAAAGAGGTTGGCACCGCTTCGGCTGAGATGGTCGACGTACATGGCGACGCCGCCCTCATCAACCCCATCGATCAGTTCTTCGCTCTTAATGCCCATCAGATCCATCGACATGGTGCAGACGATCATTTTGACTCCATTCGACCGCGCTTCGGCGATGAGCTCTTCGAGCTTCATGACGTTTTTGTGTTTCATGATGCCTTTGATCATCCCAAGCCCCATGCCGCCCATGTGCATCTGAGAAAGGGGAAGCTTGTTCGCCCCTTTGGGCATCATGATGCCGAACATTTTTTCGATCGGATTTTTCTTCACGGTGACGGGGCCGGTTTTACGAAGCATGTTAATTCCCCAAAAGGTGAAGAAGAGGGTCACTTCGTACCCCGCGGCTGCGGCACCGTTGGCAATGATAAAGGTGGCCATCGCCTTATCGAAGTCTCCGCTGAAGACCACGTTGGTCATGGCTCGTTTTCCAAGGGTTGAGCCTCCACCCACCTTGCCCGCCCGCTTAATAATAGTCGCGCGGTACGATCCGTCCTCGGCAGGCTCCATCGATGCCATTTCGTGTCCGGTGCTATTGCACCAGGCAGGCGCGTCGGCCACGAAACCGGGGTCGGTCGCGGTGATACTGACGGCTTCGCCCTCGTTAATTTCGTCGACGGCGTTTTTGAGCTGAAGGATTGGGCCGGGGCACTGCTGGCCACAAGCGTTGATGGTTTTAACTAGTTTCACGTTGATCTCCTTTGTGGGGGCGGGAAAGTCCTGTTCGTCGGAATCGCTTTCGGGGGTGTGATCCTCCGGCATTTCATCGACGATCATTCCCACGGTTCGCTGATAAGTGATGTAGCCGCCCGTCAGGTTGCTGCATTTAAATCCATTCTGATTGAGAATGCGACAGGCCAGATATCCGCGCAATCCAACCCGACAGAAGACGAGGTATTCCACATCTTTGGAAAGGTCGTCCAGCCGCTCTCGAAGCTCATCGATCGGAATATTTTTTGCACCCGGAATCGTGCCCATGGCGACCTCTTCGAACGTGCGCACATCGAGCAACTTCTTCCCGGATTCTGGCTTGATGACATCCGCGACCTGACAAATTTTAGCATCTCCACGCAGCGCGTTGGCCGCGACAAATCCAGCAAAATTGACAGCGTCTTTGGCTGAACCAAACGGCGGCGCATAGGAAAGCTCCATTTCTTCGAGATCATAAACGGTCAGTCCGGCGCGAATGGCAACCGCCAACACATCAATTCGTTTATCAACGCCATCGGCGCCCACGGCCTGTGCGCCCAGCACCTTTCCGTTTTCGGGATCGAATAATAGTTTAAGGCTGAGTGCCGCGGCCCCCGGATAGTAGCTGGCGTGACTTGCGGGATGCACATACACTTTTTCGAATGCGATGCTTTCGCGCTTCGCGACCTTTTCGCTGAGGCCGGTCATACCGATCGCGAGGTTGAATACTTTGCAAATGGCGGTGCCCTGTGTGTCCTTATAATGTGCCGTGCGACCAAAGATATTGTCGGCGGCAATCCGGCCTTGCCGGTTGGCGGGGCCGGCCAGCGGAATCAGCGACGGCTGACGGGTGACGAAGTCTATGACTTCAACGGCGTCGCCCACGGCATAGATTCCCGGCACGGACGTCTGCATCTGCGAATTGACTTTGATGCCGCCGCGCGGCCCGAGGTCAATGCCCGCTTCGTTGGCGAGGCCTGTTTCGGGCTTCACGCCGATGGCGAGAACCGCCAGACCCGTTTCGAGGGTTTCGCCGGAGCTCAGCGTAAGCGTGACTCCGTTCTCCGACTCCTCAAAAGCAGTCACCGAGGTGCCCAGGCGCAAATCGACGCCGTTAATCTCCAGCTCCTGATGAAGGATGGAAACCATTTCGGGATCGGCCGGCCCCATCACCTGCGGGGCGAGCTCGACGAGCGTGGTGGCGATGTTTCGCCGACGAAAGGCTTCGGCCATTTCGAGGCCAATGTAGCCGCCGCCGATAACGGTGGCGTGTTGCAAGCCATCCAGCGTCTCGATAATGCGATCCATGTCCCCCATGTTGCGGAGCGAAAGAACTTTCGGATTTTCAATTCCGGGAATCGGCGGGCGCATCGGTTCCGCGCCGGGGCTGAGCACGAGCGCGTCGTAGGTTTCCGTGTAGGTTTCGCCGGTCTCGAGGTTTTTGATTTCGACCTCTTTCTTGTCCGAGTCAATCGCTGTGACTTCGCTGAGCGTGCGCACATCAATACAAAAACGGGTTCGAAGCTGTTCGGGGGTGGTGACGAGCAGGCGATCACGATCTTCGATCTCACCGCCGATGTGATACGGCAGACCGCAGTTAGCAAATGAAACATAGGGGCCGCGTTCCAGCAGAATAATTTCTGCCTCTTCGCTCAGCCGCCGCGCACGGGCTGCGGAGCTTGCGCCGCCAGCCACACCACCGATGATAACAAGTTTCGTTTTTTTCATGATTTTAACTCCTTTGATAAATTTCAAACACACTGCTCAACGTCACACGGGGCAAAGAATGATGGAATACGGGGGCCATGGAATATTGGAATACTGGAAGAGTGGAATCCTCTCTACTCCACGTCTCCCCATTCTTCCTTCATTCCAACATTCCACTCTTCCAGTATTCCATTTTCCCAATCTCCCTAGTCCTTAAAATGTAAAAACGTGCGCAAATGTTTGTGCATACAATCGAATAATTTCAAAAAATCGGGATTCTGCAGGGCGCAATATTTCTGCGTACCTTCCTTGCGGATCGACACCAACCCCTGTTGACAAAGAATCTTCAGCTGTTGCGACATCATGGACTGACTGCACCCAAGCTCTTCGTACAACTCCGTACAGGTCTGTTCGCCACCTGCCAGCAACTCCACCACACCCAAGCGCACCGGATGGGCCATCGCCTTGAGCACCTCTGCAGTCAATTCACGTTCTTGAGTTGTCATATGTCTCCCCCTCAGATAAAGATTAGAAAATTATAATAATATAAACTTTACGCAATCTTATTTCTCATTTTTCTTCATTTTTACATCTGCGTCCCTATGCTCCTTTCTCAATTAGCCAGATTTCGGTACATCAATTAAGGAAACCTCGATATGAAAATTAAGTGGATTATCACAGCGGCCTTGCTAACAGCAGTCTCTATAACGGTTCAGGCAACCGAAGGAATTAAGCTCATTGGGATTGGTCCCGTTCAACAGGGAACCGCAGGTGCGGGTGTCGCCTCGGCCAAAGATTCCACGTGGCTAATTCTCAATCCAGCGGGTCTGACGGATGTCCCGCGTAGCGTGGATACTTCACTCCAATACTTCGCCCCCGTGCGTACGATTAATTCGACCGCTAACCCCGGCTCTGGAACCCAAAAAGATAGCTCCGCATTTGTGATTCCCTCGATCAGCGCATCGCTGGGTTGCTGCAGAAAAGATAGCGGCCACTTAGGCATCGGTCTTTACGGAACCAGCGGAATGGGGGTCGACTATGCGAAACCCCGTTTTGGATTCTCCGCGGGCGATACCCGGACAGAACTCTCCATCGCAAAACTCACCCTCACCTATGCCGAGAAGTTTGACAACGGCCTCAGCATTGGTGCGGGCCCGATCCTTGTTCTCTCCCGCTTTCGCACCGACATGGAAACCAGCCGCACAGCGACCTCCATTCCTGCGGACGGAAGCTGGGACGGAGCCGTCGGTATCGGCTTCATTGCGGGGGTCAACAAGCAGCTGAACGACAAACTCACGATCGGCGGAAGCTACATGAGTGAGCAGTTCATGACAGAGTTTAAAGAATACAACAACCTGTTGGCCGGCTCGCTAAACCTCCCGCAGCAGCTCACGGTGGGTCTAGCCTATAACGTGCGGACGAACGTAGAAGTGGTGCTCGACTACCGTTGGATTGGCTGGAGCCATCTCGACACACTCGGAGGCCAGTTCGGCTGGGAAGACCAAAATATCGTGAAAGCCGGTGTCACATGGAAAGCAACCGACCGCCTGACCCTGCGTAGCGGAATCTCGCACGGCAACTCCCCCATCGATAGCGACGCTGGCTTTGCCAACTCGCTCTTCCCCGCCATCATGGAAACCCATCTGGCCTGTGGGGCCTCTTATCAGTTTGAAAAATTCCGTCTCGACATGGCCTATATTCACGCACTGGATGCCACCGTTACCGATAGCGGCAACGGAACGGATATGAGCATGTACCAGAACAGCCTCACCCTCGGGGCGGGCTGGACGTTCTAAAAAACGAACCGATCCTGCAAAAGCCACTCTGAAAACGGGGTGGCTTTTTTCTTTTCCAACCCTTGGACCCATTTCGCTCCCTTTTCCCAACGGGTTGGAAAAATCAGAACATCTAGCGCAGGGGGGCTTGAATCGCTGGGCTAATCCTCTTATGGTTCAACTCATAAAAATTGAATTCTCATTTTTGATCAAGTTAAGGACATCCTAATGCAACCAGCCGACGCCACTCCTCCCGACGCCCCGAAGCTCACGCTCTTTGAACGAGCCGAGGCATTCGTCTCAAATCTTTCCACTCGGAATACCTTTTGGAACCGGGTCTGCTCCCTGATCTGGCTCCCCTATGCATTCCATTCGGGAATCACGATGACTTCTAACGGAAACTCTCACGGAGCGATCCTCCCCTTTCGTCGGTTCAACAAAAACTGGTATAACGCCATGGCCGGGGCCGCCCTGCTTGGAAACACAGAAATTGCGGGCGGAAACTATGTCTTCAAAACCTGTGGCGGCGACTACACCGTCGTCTGCAAGCACCTTAACTACCGGTTCCTACGCCCGTGTCTCGGCCCGGCCGAATATATTATGACCCCGCTCGAAGATATCGACGAACTGGTCGCCTCCGGTAAGGAGTTCAACATCGCCATCCGTATGGATGTCGTGCAGGTCCTCATGCCCGTCGGCAAAAAGAAAAGCGAAATTAAAGTCGAAAGCCCGGATCAAAAGCCCGCCAAACCCAAACGCGTCGGGCGATGCACCGCGACCTTCCATGTGACACCCAAGGCCCACCACAAAGCCAAACGACTCCGCAAAACCACTGCGAAATGAGCGAACCGTCTTCCCAAACGCCCTCCCGCAACCCGATTCTCTGGGGCGCATACCTCGCGTGCTCCTGGACCTGGTGCATTGGAATGTTCCTGCCCGCACTCCTTCTGCGCGACATGGGCTGGGCTGGATTCCTCATCTTTGCGACGCCGAATGTACTGGGCGCTGCGGCAATGGGCTGGGTTCTTCGAACCCGCGTCGACTCAACTCGTTTCGTTGAAAACCACCCTCTGGCCATCTGGTGGTTCTCTGCCATCACGCTAGCGTTTCATCTCTTCTGGATTTTCTGGATTTCAAACTTCATCCGGGTCGCATTCCAGATTCCGATGTCCACCCTCGCCATCGTCGCCGGCATCGTCGTTGCCTTTATTTTGATCTCGGGCCGGGCGCTGCGGCGAAATCGAATGCCGCAACTCGCTGCGACACTACTCCTCTTCAGCCTCGGCGTATTGATTGCCACCTTCTGCATGCCCGACGAAGCCAACGCTGTCCTCATCAACTCGGCACCCCAAACCCTCGCCCCACTCTGGATGTTCCCGGCCATGATCTTCGGCTTCTTGCTCTGCCCCTATCTCGACATCACGTTCCACCACGCCCGCCAGCAACTCGACACCAAAAATAACGGCCGGCTCGGGTTCACCCTCGGCTTCGTCGGCTTCTTTGCGCCCATGATTCTCCTGACCACCCGCTACGCCGGCGTGATCGCGGGAGCACTCGACGGCACATCCTTCGTCCCGATTGCAACCCCTTGGCTCGCGGCCGGATTGTTGACCCACATCCTCTGCCAATGGATCTTCACGGTTCGCGTGCATCTCGACCGCATCCGCACTCTCCCAGGCGCCCAATCGAAAAAACCAATTCTCTTCGTTTTAATGGTCCTGTCGGGAGTCATCGGGCTCTTTGCAATTAAGCTCCCCGCCCACGCCGGACTCACCGGCGGCGAAATCCTCTACCGCACATTCATGAGCGCCTACGGACTCGCCTTCCCCGCCTATGTCCTCTACCGCGTCGTGATGGCTCGAAAAGGAAAGTCCCCCGTCAGCATGACCCTGATGTGGATCGCGATGGCCCTCGCTTCGCCGATGTTCTGGCTCGGCTTCATGGAACGCCAGGCCATCTGGCTCATCCCCGGAATGGCCATCGTGATTCTCGGAGCGTTTATCCGACAGGCTAATTTTCCACGCATTGGAAAAAAATAAAATATCCAACGCAGTTGGTTCCAATGCCTGGAAACAGATTGTAGCGGTGTCCTCCCCGCGTTCAACCAGCAACAAGAAACGCGGTGAGGACACCGCATCTACGTTAAAAAACGCCCCAGAATTTCTTCTGGGGCGCACGTGTCTTTCTCAGACTCTGGTTTATTTCCCAGCCATCATCGCCTCAATATCCCCTTCAACCGTATCGATCGGTTTGATATTGAAGTTATCGACCAGCACCTGCGTCACATTTGGGGAGAGGAATGCGGGAAGTGTCGGGCCGAGGCGGATGCCCTTGACACCGAGGAAGAGCAGTGCGAGCAGAACAATCACTGCTTTTTGCTCATACCATGCGATGTCATAAGAAATCGGCAGATCGTTGATGTCATCCAATCCAAAGACCTCTTGGAGTTTCATTGCAATCACGACCAATGAATAGGAGTCGTTACATTGTCCCGCATCGAGAACCCGAGGAATTCCACCAATGTCGCCGAGATTCAGCTTATTGTAGCGATATTTCGCACAACCGGCGGTGAGGATCACGGTATCTTTGGGTAATTCTTCAGCCACTTCGGTGAAGTAATTACGGCCTTTCTGACGACCATCGCAACCCGCCATGACGACAAAACGCTTGATGGCACCCGACTTCACCGCGTCCACGACCTTGTCGGCGAGCTGAATCACCTGGTCGTGAGCAAATCCTCCCACGATCGTTCCAGTTTCAATCTCTGTCGGTGCGGCACAGGTTTTTGCGAGCTCAATGATTCCCGAAAAATCTTTCTCGCCATTCGGCCCCGTCGGAATGTGTTTAACACCCGGGTACCCCGCGGTATTCGTCGTGAAAATACGATCCTTATACGCATCCTTCACCGGCGTGATACAGTTCGTAGTCATCAGAATAGGGCCGTTAAAAGAGGTAAACTCTGCGCCCTGTTTCCACCAAGCATTCCCGTAGTTTCCAATGAAATTATCGTACTTTTTAAAGGCGGGATAATAGTGTGCCGGAAGCATTTCGCTATGTGTGTAAACATCTACACCCGTACCCTGCGTCTGCTTCATCAACAGTTCCAGATCCTTTAGATCATGACCGGAAATCAGAATGGCAGGCTTATCACTCACACCCAATTGGACCTCTGTGATCTCGGGGTTTCCGTAGGTGCTCGTATTCGCTGCGTCAAGATTTGCCATGGCCGTCACGCCAAACTCACCTGTTTTCAGTGTCAACGCGACGAGTTCGTCAACGGAAAGATCCCGCGTAGTCGCCGCAAGAGCTTTCATCGCAAATGCGTATAACGCGTCATCTTCGGAACCGAGAATCGCCGCGTGTTCGGTGTAGGCCGCGACCCCTTTAAGCCCGTAGATAATCAGCTCACGCAGGGAGCGCACATCTTCATTTTCCGTAGCGAGAACGCCCACGCTGACGGATTTTTCAAGAAACGCTTCTTTCCCGCATCCGGTCCACGTAGCGGAGTCATGCAACTCATCGGCGTTAGCCCCACCAACCTCCGTTTTCAAGGCATCACGCACAACCAGTGCCTGTTCGATCATTTCTACAAATCGATCATCATCAAAATTGGCATTCGTGATCGTTGCAAAAAGGGATTCCATAATGAAGCGCCCCGCCTCCTTATTTACGGGTTCAGCCTTCTCGCCCCAAATTGAAATTCCTTTCAAAAGGTGAACAAGCAGGTCCTGCAAATTTGCGGTTTCCTCTGTTTTCCCACAGACCCCACGCTTCGTGCATCCTGTATTGCCTGCACTTTCCTGACACTGATAACAAAACATACTCATAATATTTCCTTCCTTTTGGTTTTCCACAATCAATACTGAGGATTATGCTCACCTTTGAAATAAGCACCTTGATCTACATCAAGCATCCTGAAAAAAATACTCTGATGGAAACCGTTGTCAACATCGTCCTCGAATCTTGGAGCGTCATGGCCATCATGGCGCCCTACCTCCTGCTCGGCTTCCTTGTGGCCGGCATCCTCAGCACCTTCGTTCCAATTTCGTTCATCGAAGCCCACCTGGGGAAGCGCGGCCTCTGGCAGATCGTCAAAGCCTCATTGCTCGGTGTTCCGATTCCACTCTGCTCATGCAGCGTCATCCCCGTTGCCGCCTCACTTCGCAAGCACGGCGCGACACAGGGGGCGACGGTCTCGTTCCTGACCTCCACGCCGCAGACCGGCATCGATAGCATTGCCGCCACCTGGGGACTGCTCGGTCCGCTCTTCGCCATTTCGCGCACCCTGATCGCCTTCATCACCGGCTGCATTTGTGGCGTAGCCGTCGAGGCGTTCACCCCGCCCTCCGAAGACAACGAAAACGGTTGCGCCGATGAGCACTGCCCCTCCTGTAATCCACAGGCGGGCGCACACCGGTGGAGGCAGGTCTTCACGTACGGGTTTGGCGTTCTGCCGCGCGATATCGGCCGCGCGCTATTGCTCGGCATCGTCATCTCCGGTCTGCTCGGGGCGCTCGTTCCCGAAGATTTCTTCACCCGCTGGCTCAGCTCGGAATGGCTCTCCATGATCGCCGTCATGGGCATCGGCATTCCGCTCTACGTCTGCTCCACCGGCTCCATCCCGATTGCACTCGCCATGATCGGCATGGGCCTCTCTCCCGGCGCGGCACTGGTTTTCCTGGTCACCGGCCCGGCGACCAACGCCGCCACCATCACCACGGTCTTCCGGACCATGGGCCGCCGCGCCGTCGGCATCTATCTCGCCACGCTCGCCGTCTGTGCACTGAGTGCAGGCTGGGTGCTCAACCGAGTTCTCTCTTCTGAAATGATCGTTGAGCACGTCGAGCATCACACGGCAGGGGCTGGCCCCTTTGAACAAATCTCCGCCCTGCTCCTCATCGGCGTACTGATTTCCGCCATCCTCCCCCGCAAAAAGCAGCATAAATGCTGCACCCATGATTAACTGTTAGGTTTCCAACCATTGGAATTTATGACGCCATCGGCGTTACTTTCGCGCCCGGTTTTCCAAGGTTTGGACCCGCGTGTCACGCCGTAGTTCTCGAAGGCGGAAGCTATTCCGAAAGTGCTTTTTTGTATTCCAAAAAAGAAGCGAAGCGGCAAACTTGAACATTGAGTATTGAACATTGAGTATTCCCCCCATGACCGATCCAACCCAGCTTATCCGCGACGCAAAATTTTTCAGCGACCTTTCGGAAGCCGCCTGCCAAAAACTGGCAGCGATGAGCCGTCGACGCACCGTCGACAAGCGCGAGCTTCTTTTCATGGAAGGGTCCGAAGGGAAAGCGGTCTACCTGCTCACCGCCGGAAGCATTCAACTGGTCAAAACCAATCTCGACGGAAAAGAAACCGTCATTAAAACCGTGAAGGAGGGCGAACTTTTTGCGGAAGTCATTCTGTTTGAAAAACCACGCTATCCCGTCACCGCCATCGCGCGAACCGATGTGGAAGTCATCGAGCTGCCGCGCACCGGCTTTTTAAATCTGCTCGACGAGCGCGGGTTCCGCAACGACTTCATGGCCATGCTCATGGCCAGGCAGCGCTACCTCGCCGAACGCATTCAACAGCTCACCGCCATGGATGTTGAAGCCCGCTTCGTAGAGTTTCTGCGCGAGCACTATGGCGAAGCCAGCACCATCACCCCCGACCTCTCCAAAAAAGACATCGCCTCCGCGATCGGCGCCACCCCCGAAACCTTCAGTCGCCTGCTTCAAAAACTCGAAAAACGATGCAGCTTTAGCTGGAAAGGGAAATCCATCCAACTCCAGCCCGACTTCTGGGACAACCTCTAATACCAAATTAATCGGAATAGAATTGTAACCACCAATACGAATTAAGTTAACTCTGTATCAGAAGCGTTTGCCAACGCACCCATCAACGCATCAATATCTGCTTCGGTGTGCGCCGTGGAGAGAAACGCGGTCTCAAACTGCGAGGGCGGCAGGTAGATCCCCTGATCGAGCATCGCGTGGAAAAAACGACCATAGGCTTCGACATCGCACTCTTTGGCTTCCGCCAGATTTTGTGGAACGTCTTCTCGGAAGAAAAACGTGAACGCACTTCCCTTCGCCTGAACGCTCACTTTTCCAATATTTGAAACCGTAGACGCAATGTCCTCATCGCGTTTCCCAAGCATTGGAAACGGATTATCCCGCTCCATCTTCTCCAACGCAGTCAAACCAGCGGCGACGGCGATCGGATTGCCGCTGAGCGTTCCCGCCTGATACACGGGGCCGAGCGGCGCGAGCTGTTCCATGATCTCTTTGCGTCCACCGAGCGCGGCGAGCGGCAGGCCGCCGCCAATAATTTTACCGAGGCAAGTCAGATCGGGGTCGATGCCGCAGAGCGTGCCGTACGTCGTCGGGCCGAACCGGAAGCCGGTGATCACCTCATCAAAAATCAGTAGTGCGCCATGGGCACGAGTCAGCTCGCGAAGCGTTTCCAGAAAGCCGGGTTTCGGCGGAACCAGTCCCATGTTCGCGGCCACCGGCTCGACAATGATCGCGGCAATCGAATCACCCTGCGCTGCCATGATTTCCGCAACGGCTTCGGCATCGTTGTACGGCGCAACCAGCGTGTCGGCAGCCACCGCCGCCGGAACGCCTGCCGACGAACTCGACCCACCGCTCAGCAATCCACTTCCGGCGGAAACCAGCATGGAGTCGGAATGACCGTGGTAGCAGCCGTCGAATTTCAGAATTTTGTCGCGACCGGTCGCGCCGCGCGCAAGGCGGATCGCCGTCATCACCGCTTCGGTGCCGGAGTTCACGCACCGCACCTGATCCATCGCCGGAACCATCGAACAGATCTTTTCGGCAAAGAGCACTTCACGCTCCGTCGCCGCGCCGAAGCCCGTTCCGTCCACTGCCGCCTTCATCACCGCACCGACAATCTCCGGATCGGCGTGACCAAACAGTAGCGCGCCCCACGACATACAAAAGTCGATCAGCTCGCGCCCATCGGACGTAGTTATTTTCGATCCCTCGCCACGCTCAATAAACACCGGCGTTCCGCCGACCGAGCGGAAGCTCCGCACCGGAGAGTTCACGCCGCCGGGGATCACCTGCGTTGCACGTTCAAAAAGTCGTTTAGAAGATTCGGTCATATTGATTGGCCCAGTAGGTGATGAGGATGTCGGCTCCGGCGCGCTGAATGGCGATGAGATTTTCGCGGGCGAGCGCGTAGAGATCGCCGCCCCCGCTATTCGCCAACGCATGAAGCATAGAATACTCACCACTTACATTGTAGGCGGCGAGCGGAAGGTGGGTGTTTTTCCGAACCTTGGAAATCACATCCAGATAAAAGGTGGCAGGTTTCACCATCAACATATCGGCCCCCTCCTCTTCGTCGATTTGCGACTCGCGCAATGCCTGTTTCAAATCCGATGGATCGAGCTGGTAGGCTTTGCGATCGCCGCACTGCGGAGAGGATTCCGCCGCATCGCGGAACGGGCCGTAGAGCGCGGAGGCGAACTTGGTGGAATAGCTCATCAGAATCGTATCGGTGAAACCATGGTCTTCAAGCGCACGGCGGATCGTGGCAACCTGACCATCCATCATCGCGCTCGGCGCGACGCCGTCCGCACCGGCGGCGGCATGGGACAGCGCGATTTTTCCAAGGATTGGAAGTGCGGCATCGTTATCAACTGTTCCATTTTTCAACGGCCCGCAATGTCCGTGATCCATGGTCCCGCACATGCAAACATCGGTAAAAATCGTCAGATCGGGAAACTCGGCCTTTAGGGTTTTTACCGCACGCTGAACCAACCCGTCCTCGGCGAATGCGGCGGAACCATCCGCAGTCTTCCGTGCGTCATCGAGCACACCAAAGAGCATCAGCCCGCCGAGTCCCTGTTCAGCGAGCGGCGCAACGGCGCGGCACAGCTCATCGGCGCTCATCCGAAACTGCCCCGGCATGGAGCTGATTTCAATTTTCTGGTTTTCACCGTCAACGACGAAAACCGGCCAAATCATTTTTCCAAGGGTTGGAACCGGCTGGCCGGTCAATCCGCGAAGTGCTTCGGTACGGCGCAACCGCCGCAGTCGGGTTTCTGGAAATGTACTCATAACGAGAGTTCCTTTCGAATACAGTGGTTCGCGAGAGCTTCCACGGCATCTTCCACGGTTGCACGTATCGGGGCGACGGGCGTTCCCGTCCAGCCTGCCTTTAAAATCGCCGCCGTATCCTTCGGGCCGATGGTCACCACGGTCTTTCCCTCCAGTGACGGAACACCGAACTGTTTTACATAACTATTGATCGCGGAGACACTCGCAAAAAAGAGGCTGTCACAAGAGGGTAGATCGCACTCTACCCGATGGTTTTCACACAGGACAAAATCATCGACCGACTCAAAATCGGCCCGGAATTTTTCAACCAGTGCCGGGCCGGCCAGATCGGAACGAAGCCGCAAAATGCGCGCATCACGCGGGATGACCTCGCGCGCGGTTTCGAGCAATCCTTCGGTGTTGAAATCCCCCTCCGGCATCGCGTCGGGAGTGAGCTGGAACAGTTTCAGCGAGTTGGCCGTTCCCTGTCCGCAGCACAAAATTTTCGGCAACGCGCGCAGATCCTTTAGTTGCGGGATCAGCAGGCGAACCGTAGAGGGCGAGGTCAACACCAGCCAGTCGTAGTTCTCTAACGGCGGCAACCCGCCGGCAATAAGTCGCAACTCAATCAGTGGTTGCTGAACCGGCACGCCGCCGAAGTCGAGCACGGCTTGTGCGGCGCGTTCCTGCACGGCATCGCTACAGGTGAGCCAGACACGCTGTCCGCGCAAGGCACCCTGAGCACGGGTTCTAAATTTTTCCTGCACCGCGGGCCCAATCAAAATCAGTCCCGGCGGACCGGTTTCATTCGCAATACGCGACGCGATGGTTTCCAACGTTCCAAAAACGATTTTTTCTTCCGGCCGTCCAGCGGAGAAAACGACGGCGACCGGTGTTTGCGAGTCCGCTCCGCCGGCAATTCGTTCCTGCGCCAGCTCCGCCAGTTTCCGGGTGCCCATAAAGATCACTTCGGTTTCCGTATTCACCGGCCCCTCTTCTGCGGAATGTCCGCTGATGATTCGAACGCGATCGGCGACGCCACGGCGAGTGAGCAATAGTCCGGTTCCCGTCGTCGCAGCGCTCAAGCTGCTGACTCCGGGAATCACACGACAGGGAAGCTGAAGGGCTTCCAGAGCATCCACCTCTTCAGCGAGCCGCCCGAACAGTCCGGCATCGCCCCCCTTAAGACGCACCACCCGCTTGCCTTGTCGCGCAAAACGAGCAAGCAATTCGCAGATTTCCGGTTGCGTGTGGCTGTGCCGTCCGTACTGCTTACCGACATAAATTGCCTGCGCGGTTGCCGGAAGGTCATTGAGGAGTGCCGGATCCATCAGCGCATCGTAGAGGCAGACATCGGCGCGGCGCAGTGCGGCGACTCCGGCCTGCGTGCAAAGTCCCGCGCTCGTGCCCGCACTGACAAACAGGACGGGTTTCACAAAGAGAGTCCGCAGGCGAAGAAAGCGTTCGTCATTCGCACGAAAAGTAAGCGCAAGCGTGCCCTGCCCGTCGGGAACCGGAAGGTCTTCGGCAGATATCCATTCGGCAATCCGCTCTTCGAGACCCAGACGCTGAAGTGCGGCGGCGGCCACGATCAACCCATCAAAATCACCCGCATCCAATTGCGCGAGTCGTTCTTCGATGGTCCCGCGCAGCGGCTTGCACTCGGCGTTCGGGAAACGCTCTTTCGCGTAGGCGATGCGCCGCTCACTGCTGACGCCAATTCTCTTCAGTTCAGAATGCATCCGTTTTTTAGATTCCTCTGCGAGGTATATTTCTTTTCGGCAAACAAGGGCATCGCGCGGATCGGCGGGATTCGGGAACCAGAAAAAGTCGACCTCTTCCGGAAGCGGGTCGAGCATATCTTTGGCACTATGTACCGCGCAATCGATTCTTCCGGAGAGTAGCGCCTCGTCGAGATCGCGCGTAAAAAAGTCCTCGGGTGCCGCAACGAGATCGGCGGCCTTATCGCGGTCGCCGGGGCTGGACAGGGACGCGAGCGCCCAGTTCAAATCCGGCAGTTTTTCCGACAACAGTTCTCGAACCGACTCCGCCTGAAGCAGAGCCAGCTGACTGGATCGGGTTCCGATGTTGATTTGCTGTTTCATTATAAAGTTTATAGTTATTTATACTCTGTGGCATGGGCCTTCAGCAATAGGGATGCTGGGAACATTTTTTTTTGACAGAGGCCCTGTAGTCATGGTTCAATCGCTAAATGTGACAATGATTATCACTTTTTATGTATATACATCTTCAAAGAAAGTCAAACGTTCTGTTTAACTGACCCGACCGAAACTGTTTAATAGCAAAAAATTTACCCGAGGAAAAGGAGAAGCCACCATGACTGCCAAACCGGACTTGACACAGGTAGAACGCGACAAGCTGGAAATTAATCCCGATTTTGATTTCCGCGAGATTGCAAAGCGCCCTTTTGAGGACATCACCCCCAACGAGCTGGCGATGTTTAAGTGGAGCGGAGTCTACCACCAGCTCCAGCCCTCTTTCTTTATGATCCGCGTCGTGACCCCCGGCGGACTGATGACCACAAAACAATTCAGTCGTGCAGTGGATTTAGCCGAAGAGTTCGCGCAGGGCGAGCTGTGCATCACGACGCGCCAAACGCTCCAGTTCCACTGGATTCGTCAGCAGGATATCTACAAAATTATCGAAGGCATGGCCGACGTAGGCATCACCTGCAAAAATGGTTGCGGAGATGTGCCGCGAAATATTATTGGCTCCTCGCTGGCAGGCGTTGCACCCAACCAGATCGGCGACGCGCACAAACTGATTCAACTCTTCGCGAACGATGAAGAAATTCAGAACCAGCGAAACCTGCCGCGCAAGCACAAGATCAGCGTGGCATTCGCCAACGAAGCGGGTGCGCAAACTCTGATGAACTGTCAGGGCTGGGTGCCGGTCGAGCGCGCGGGAACGGTCGGCTGGAAATTCCATGCGGGCGGCGGCCTCGGTGCCCGCCCCTATCTGGCGAAAGTCATTTTCGACTGGGTGCCCGAAGAACTCGTTCTCGCTGTAGCGCGGGCAACCGTCGAGGCATTCCGCCGCCACGGCGACCGCCGCAAGCGCGCCTTTGCACGGCTTAAAATCGTGGTCGATAAAATGGGCGCGGACAAATTCGCCGACGTGCTGCTCGATATCATGCGCGAAAGGGGTGTCTCGGGGCTTGAACAAATAGAACGGGCGGCGCAGCCGCTTCCAACCCTTGGAAAAATGTTCCTCAACGGACAGGAAGTGGTTCCTCAACAACAAGCCGGGCTGAGCGTTGTGCGGACACTAATTCCGCGCTCCGAGCTCACAACCACGCAATCCCGAACCATCTCAGAGCTGTCCAAAACCCTCGGGGGCCAAAAGGTGGTCTTCACCAATCGCCAGAATATCGAGCTCCATGATGTCCCCAACGAAAACGTCGATGCGCTACTGGCAAAACTACACGAAGCGGGCTTCCGCACCGAGGGGCACGAACGCCTGCCGGACATCGTCGCCTGCGTCGGCACCACGATGTGTAAAATGGCCGTGGCCGACTCGCCGGACGCCTACCATCGTCTCTACGACGCTTTTGCGGGCGACGAAGCCTATTGGAAATCCATTGGCGAGCTGCGAATCAACATTACCGGTTGCCCGAACAACTGTGCACACGCCTGGATTGCCGATATCGGCCTGCGCGGCAAACGCATCCGGAATGAAGACGGCGGGAGCACCGAAGCCTACACCGTTCTGGTCGGCGGCAAGCTCAGCGAAGCCGGGCACATTGCCGAAGAGCTATGCGACGCCACCGCCGACGACCTCGTCGCGGTCATCCGCAAAATTCTCGATACCTATTTAGAAAACCGGCAGAGCGAAAGCGAGCGTTTCATCGACTTCTGCGAACGCATCGGCACGGAACAATTCAAGGTGTTGATTCAAAAATAATCAGAATAATTATGGACAGAATAATTCAAGGTCAGGGCCGTTTCCAATGTTTGGAAAATTATTCTGTCCATAATTATTCTGATCCGACCGACATAGCTTAGTGATTTGAAAAACAACAGGATAACTCATGACACAGTTACTAAATGACGCACAAGGACTGGTCGATGCTGGGCAGTATGAAAAGGCCGTTTCCCTGCTCTGCCGACTCGGCCCCCCAGAAGGTGCACGCATCTGCGAACTGATTGCCAAAGCCTACCAAGGCCGCAACCTCGCGCGCGGCGATGTCTACACCGCCAAGGTATTCGCCGAACAGGCGCTTTCCTACGGAAGCACCGACCCGACGATGCAGACGATCATCGATGCGATGAAGCGCTCCGACAGCGAAATAAAACGTCCGCTGGTGAACCCGCCCTGCAAAATGGGCGGACCGAAAGATAAGCGCCCGGACGCCGATGCGCCCTATTCGTTCATTGCGCTGTCTAAGCTCAACGGAAAAGCGGATGCGCCCAAAGATTTCCAATGGTTGGAAAAAAACATTCCGTGCCAAGCCGCCTGCCCGGCGTCCACCGACATCCCCGGCTATCTGGATGCCATCTATCGCGGCGAACACGAAAAGGCCTACCGGATTAATCTCGAAGACAACGTCTTCCCCGCTGTGCTGGGGCGCGTCTGCGCACGGCCCTGCGAAGCGGCCTGCCGCCACGGGTGGGAAGGGCTCGGCGAACCCGTCGCCATCTGTTTTTCCAAACGCTCCGCCGCGGACTTCGGCGGCCAAGACTCCGTCGTGCTCGAAAAATGGTTCGAGCCGAGCGGAAAAATCGTCGCGGTAATCGGTGGCGGCCCGGCAGGACTGGCCACGGCGCGGCAGCTCGCACTGCTCGGCCATTCCGTGACCGTTTATGAAAAACACAACCAGCCGGGCGGCATGATGAATCAGGGCATTCCCGAGTTCCGCCTGCCGCGCGACATTATCGCCAAAGAGATCGATCAGATTCGCGCGCTCGGTGTCGAGATTGTCTGCAATGCCGAAATTGGGAAAGCTATTTCACTGAGCGAGCTGACCGCACAAAACGATGCCGTGGTTCTGGCGGCGGGCACTCTACGCCCCAACCTGCTGGACTTGCCGGGCAAGGAATTGAAGGGCATTCGCCACGGTCTGGAGTTTTTGCTGGAAGTCAACGAAACGGGCGCCACGGAGATCGGCGAACATGTGGTCGTCATCGGCGGCGGCTTTACAGCCATGGACTGCGCGCGCACCGCGCGGCGGCTGGGCGCAACGACCGTACAGGTCGAAGAGGAACTCGCCGACCAGACCGCATCCGACTCCATTCTGCGGATGCCCAAAGGCAAGGTGAAGGTTTGGTACCGCCGCTCCGTCGATGAAATGCTGGTGACGCCCGGCGAGATCGAAGAGCTGGGGCACGAACATATTCCGTTGGAAACCATGGTCAGCCCCAAAGCCTACATCGGAGAAAACGGCCGGGTGACGGCGATGCAGTTTGTCCGCACGAAGCTGGGCGAACCGGATGCGAGCGGGCGACGTCGCCCCGTCGACATTCCCGGCAGTGAATTTGAAATTCAGGCCGACTCCATTCTGCTGGCGACTGGACAGTTTCCCGACACCGCATGGATCGACGACGTACTCAAAAAGGAACTGGTTGAGGAGGACGGCTGGCTGAAAAGCGGCACGGCCTGCGCAACGGTTCGGGATCAGATTTTTGCGGCCGGAGATTTTGCCACCGGCGCGAGCTCGCTGATTCAGGCCATCGGCCACGCCAAAGAGTGCGCACGCAACGTTGATCAATTCCTGATGGGCAAAGAACGGCTGAAAGATGTCGCGGTGATTGAAGATGTTGAAGAGACGGGCCGAATCCGCGAAATGGATGCGGTCGATCTGCAGCCGATGCCCGCAATTCATCTGGCCCGGCGCAATCTGACCGCCGAGGTGGAAACCGGTTTTGAAGCGCCGACATCCGCCGACGAAGCGCAACGTTGCTATCAGTGCCACTACAAGTTTGAGATCGATTCGGACAAGTGCATCTACTGCGACTGGTGCGTGAAGGCCAAGCCGCGGCCGGACTGCATCCTGAAAATCAAAAAACTCAAACACAACCCCGACGGCACCGTAGCGGGCTGGGAGATTGCAGGAAAACAGGATGATGTGAATCTGATCTGGATCAATCAGGACGATTGCATCCGGTGCGGGGCCTGCGTCGACGCCTGCCCGGTCGATGCGATCAGCATCCAGAAGGTCTCTTTAAAAACAATCGTTACAGAATAATGGACAGAAGAATTATGAGGATCGCGAATTGCACGAATTCACACGAATCAACTATTTGAATTCTCCATTCGCGAAAATTCGCGAGATTCGCGATCAAAAATTTAACTAGAATATGTTTTAGAAATGGAAAAGTACCAAAACCTATTTGATGGGGTTGACCCGAAAAACACGCAAGAGATTCTCGCGCGTTCGATGGACCACTTCGGGGATCGAATCACCATGGCGACGAGCTTCCAGCTCGGCGGACTGGTGTTGCTCGATATGATCCATAAGCTCGGCAAAGAGATTCGTGTATTCTCGCTCGATACCGGTCGCCTGCCGGAAGAAACCTACGAGTGCTCGGAACGCATCCGGCTGAAGTACGGCATTCAAATCGAATGGATTTTCCCGCAAACCTCGGCAGTTGAAAAAATGGAAAAAGAGAAGGGCCTCTACTCGTTCAAAGAGAGCCTGGAAAACCGCAAGGAATGCTGCGGAATCCGCAAAGTGGAACCGCTCAACCGCGCGCTCAAAGACTGCGACGCATGGATCACCGGACGGCGGATGGATCAAGGCGGAACCCGCAAAGAGCTGAGCATCGTGGAAGAAGATCCCCGGCGCCCCGGCCTGATCAAAATCAACCCGCTCGTTCACTGGAATACCGGCGACCTCTGGTTCTACGCCAAAGAAAACCATGTTCCGTATAACCGCCTCTACGACGAAGGCTTTCTTTCCATTGGATGCGAATGCTGCACCCGCCCCTGCCGCGACGGCGAGGACGAGCGCGATGGCCGCTGGTGGTGGGAACATCCCGAGCACAAAGAGTGCGGACTGCATCTCAGCTCCGGTGCCGGAATCTAAACGCAAAGACGCCAAGCCCGCAGAGTTCCGCAAAGAACCCTCTGCGCTTCTTCGCGCACTCCGCGCCTTTACGTTTACATTTTTCCAATGTTTGATGACCCCGACAAAAGTCGGACGAGGGTGGAACGAGACCTCCGGGCACGTTCAGCTGAGCATCGGCCAACGCGCCCGGAGGTCGCGTTCCACCCAATGAATCCAGCGACTGAAAAACCCGATCATTAAATGCGTTGAGGTTAACAGTGGAATTCAAAAGTCCTTTGGGGCATCGCGATAGACTTTTGTCGGGCTCATCAATGTTTGGAAAATTCATCCGCCCCGAAGCCTCGGGGTTTAAAACAGAGTTGCGCAGATGAACGCAGAGTTTGCCGCTCCCTCTGGGTCGCTTCTTTTCGAGAATACGAAAAGCACTTTCGGAATAGCTTCCGCCTTCGAGAACTACGGCGTGACACGCAGGTCCAAGGCCTGGAACTTTTCAAGAACCATACCTTGCAAGGTATGGTTTCTGTGGGTGCAGTTTCCAATGCCGGGAGTTTTTGGTAGGGACGGCTGTCCCAGCCGTTCGCGGCGCACGCCCTACCTCGAGACTTATCCAATGCTTGGAATTTCTGACGCCATCGGCGTTACTTTTCCGGCTCATTCTTCCAAGGATTGGAAAAATAGAAGAGTGAAGGCTCAGCCTTCTCCAAGGTTTTGAAAAAAGAAACGCTCCGTTTTCCAAGGATTGGAAAACGGAGCGTTCGGGTTTCCAGACCTCGGAACTTAGTCTTCGTCGAAGAGCCAGGTCGAGAGATAGCGCTCGCCGGTGTCGCAGATGATGGTGACGATGGTTTTGCCTTTGTTCTCGGGGCGCTTGGCCAGCTCGAGAGCCGCCCATACGTTTCCACCCGCAGAGATTCCGCACAGGATGCCCTCTTCTTTGGCAAGGCGACGTGCGGTGGAGCCCGCATCGGCGGAACTAATTTGAATGACCTCATCCAACAAGTCGACATCGAGATTGACGGGGATAAATCCGGCGCCAATGCCCTGAATTCTGTGGGAGCCGGGCTCGCCGCCAGAAATGACAGGCGAATCGATCGGCTCCACCGCGATGACTTTGACATCGGACTTGCGCTCTTTGAGTGCGCTCCCCACTCCGGTCAGCGTTCCGCCAGTCCCCACTCCGGCCACAAAGAGATCGACGTCTCCGTCGGTATCATTCCAGATTTCAACGGCGGTGGTTTGGCGATGAATTTCGGGATTGGCGGCGTTGTCGAACTGTTGCGGCATGACGGCATTGGGAATTTTTCCGACAAGCTCTTCCGCTTTTTTGATGGCACCGGGCATTCCATCGGAACCGGGGGTCAGGATGAGTTCCGCGCCGAGCGCGGCGAGCAGTTTGCGCCGCTCCATGCTCATGGTTTCGGGCATGGTGAGGATCAATTTGTAGCCTTTAGCGGCGGCGGCAAAGGCGAGTGCGATGCCGGTGTTGCCGCTGGTCGGCTCCACGAGGGTTGCGCCCGGCGCCAAACTGCCGGCTTTTTCAGCGGCTTCGATCATGGCAATCCCGATGCGGTCCTTGACGCTACTCAGCGGGTTGTGCGACTCCATCTTAACGAGAACCGTCGCCTGAAGCCCTTGGCTTAAGCTGTTGAGTCTAACGAGCGGCGTTCCGCCAACTGTTTGAGTAATATTTTCGTAGATATTCATCGAACCCTCTCCCGCCTATTTAAATGCTATAGCTCGTGGCACCCGACTTATCGAGTTTCGCCACTTCGTCGAGCAAGTCTCTGAGCGTTACCTTTTCAAAATATTCCTTCAGAACAAGGGCGGCTCCGGCCCAAACCGGACGAACAACGCATTTGTTTTTATCTTTCCCTTTACAGTCCATATGCGCGCAGTCCACCAGAGACATGACGCCTTCCGAGGCACGGAGAATATCAAAAACCGTAATGTCTTCCGGCTCCTTCGCCAGCTTGAATCCGCCTTTCACACCGCGGATCCCGACGCACAGGCCTTCGTTTTTGAGCGGGACAATAATCTGCTCAATATAGTCGGGTGAGATGCCCTCTTCGCCGGCAATGATTTTCTTGGATACCGGTCCGTTATGCTGGAAACGGGCAATGCTCAGCAAAATACGGACTGCGTAACGACCTTTAGTTGACATTTTCATAAGGGTTTTCCTCCTTTAAAAAGAATGAATGATTATCAGATTTGTTATGTTTTACTAAACAGGGGCACATAGGTCAACATTTAACCCATAAACCCTACCAGGGTGAATTGTCGTGAGCAACCAACCTTTTGCTGAGTAATAACTTAGAAAAATATTCTGGTAACATCCCGCCCTGTATGCTCCACTTGGAGCATGGAATCGACTAAAAAACCTACAGAGCAGGA
>Ga0307929_1000760_pt1 | contig 29012 bp, 28 predicted proteins | sample AceLakmetage1330_FD_203160 | JGI IMG/M metagenome (GOLD analysis project Ga0307929, IMG submission 203160) | Saline water microbial communities from Ace Lake, Antarctica - #1330 | ecosystem: Environmental > Aquatic > Non-marine Saline and Alkaline > Saline | place: Antarctica: Ace Lake...
TGAGACGGATAACGCCAATGAAGTATTGAACCAATTGTTACATGGTGTTATTGATTTTGAATTTGGTGCAACGCTTGGATCTCCTGAATATTATAATAATATTAAAAGAATAATCTTTATTTCTCAGAGTGACGAAGGAAGCTTGCTAAATGCTATTGGTAAATCTCCAGATATGAGAAATTATCTTAGTGCAAATGAGGGCATGATGAATAATGAAATCTCAAGATCAATAAACGAGTTGGTAGGTATTTCAGGATTCATTGGTTCAGATGCTGATGGTTATTATGTAAAACATGTTGATTTGTCAGGTTATGGTACTGGTCTATTAGACGCATTAGAAACAGAGGGTTCGGATGTATCATATTTGGAGACATATAGAAAAATGGGTGTTCTTGATGGTAGAGATGCAAATGATTTGGATCTAGGTTATCAGTTTGATGTTTCTGATTGGGTATTTTCTAGTACAGATAATATTTATAATGTTAGTGGTGAACCAAGAGGAGCAGAAGCACCAGAAGATTCAGAAGCACCAGAAGATTCAGAAGCACCAGAAGATTCAGAAGCACCAGAAGCTTAGTTTTTAGAAACTGAATAAAGTTTTATAAGCCCACTCATTGAGTGGGCTTATTTTTTTTATTTAGAGGATTTCTTTTCCAATTTGTTTAAAGTATTCTTTGATTAAGGTTTTTTTAGCTGCACAACTATTATTATCTGGCTTTAGGATATCCTTATTAGCTAAGTAATTTTCTATCTTACAGCCACCAGCACAATGCCATTTTAGAAAACAGTCATTGCAAACAGGGTAGTTATCCATTGTCGTTTTGTTAAGAGTTGCTAAGTGTTCCTTGTTATAGGAGATGCTATCTTTAACTTCAGCAAAGAAAAACGGATTATCTTTTTTATCTTCAGTTAAGTAATAGGCATCAGCGCAAGCAATGATATCGCCATTAGGGCAGAGTGTCATTTGTCCACAAACAGCTCCACATCTAGAATATGACGGCTGTCTTACGTGTATGTTTGGTAATAGGTCTGAATCTATCATTATTTTATTTTGGAAAGCTTCGAGCATTATACTTGCCATGTTCTTAGCAAACTCTTGTAGGTTTGGTGGCGTAGTTTCTGCATTATCATATTTTTTGGCTCTTCCTTCTTCTAGTAGAGGATTGAATTTTATATATTTGAAACCATTATCTTTAAGGAAAAGGTATATTTCATGCATCATATCAAGGTTGTAATTGGTAATAGTCACAATACAGGCTTTACCCGTATTATTTGCCTGTGCTTCTTTAATATTGTTTATAAGTATTTTAAAACTGTTTGTTTGAGAGTTTATAGCTGGTCTTTGTTTGTTATGTGTTTTTTCTGTACCATCAATAGAAAAGTTGATAGTAATATTATGTTCTATTAGCCAGTCCATAACATTTGCTTTAAATACTCCATTTGTTTGTATCATAAATGTGGAATCAGGGAATTTGCTTATAATGAGCCTATAAGCTTCTTTCATCTTATTGAATGCAATGGTAGGCTCCCCGCCGTGAAACTCAATATTTAGGCTCTTAGTGCCTTCTGGGACAGCATTTAGCAGTGTCTCTAGCTTTGAAATGTCTAGTAATTGAGTGGTTTTGTTGGCATCTGCGTAGCAATAGACACAATTTAGGTTACAGGAGGTTGTCATTAGTAACCTGATATTCGGATTAAATGTTTTGCAATCAGGTTTGGTAGGAGCTAACGAAGCTGCAATTTTTTTTGGTAATAGAATATTTGCTTTTATAAGCTCATCAATATTATCTTTATTAAAGCTTAGGGGATTAATCTCTGTTATGAACTTTTTTGGAATATAATAAACTCTAGCTAAAAGAGGGGAGAATACTATTATAAAGTTATCTGATGTATCTATGACGAATAGGTCTGGTGTTATGACATAGGTAGTTTCTTTTTTCTCTGAATATTTTGAGTATTTTTCAGATGATTTGTTTAGGTTAAACCAAGTTATGGGCTTTTTATTCATCGACTAATTCCGTTTAGTGAACGATTGAACCAATGAACAAGTGAACCATTCTATTGCTTTTGGTTGTAATATTTTTCAAAATCTTCCGGATTGATGTTTTCAATGAAGTCTTTGAACTTTTGAGTTTCTTCTTTGTCTTTTTCGGCGTTAACCATTTTAGCTTTGTACATTACTTGTTCACTTACAAAGATTGGAGCATTAGTTCTAACCGCAATAGCTATTGCATCAGAGGGACGTGCATCTAGTCTTATTATTTCTGTATCTGAATTTTCATCTTTTTCATCATCATCAGCATCAGAGATGATGTTAGCATCTAGTGACTCTAGGTTTATGTTAGAAGATGGTGCAATAAGGTCTATGCTAGAGTAAAACGTATCGTCCTTTATTTCAGATATTACTATTCTATCAACAGCTCCACCCATTATGTCTATTACTCCTACAAGTAAATCATGTGTCATTGGTCTAGGTGGTTTAAACTCTTGGAGTTCCATTGCGATTGCTGCAGCCTCAAACATTCCTATCCATATAGGTAGAAAGTTTTTTTCCTCATTATCTCTTAATAGAATAATAGGTGACATATTGCGAGGATCAAATCCTAATCCTCCAAGTTGCATTTCAATCATTAAAGAAGTCTCCTTTTTAAGTAATTATAGCAAAGTCTTTATTGAACCGCTATAAGAGTGGCTAAACTATTTATTAACAGTTTCTATTATTTTAGTAAAACCTTTTGCATCAAATAAAGCGATTTCAGCTAACATTTTTCTGTTAAGTTGAACATCTTTCTTTTTGCATAGGTTAATAAATCTGCTATAAGTTAGACCATTTTCTCTACAAGCTGCATTTAATCTTGCGATCCAAACGCTTCTATATACTCTCTTTTTTTCTCTTCTACCTCTGAATGAGTTTGTTAATGCTTGTACAACCGCTTGTTTAGCTGGTCTATATAATCTGTGCAATGAACCATAAAAACCTTTTGCAAGTTTTAATATTCTTTTTCTTCTCTTAGCTCTAATGTTTCCTCTTTTTACTCTAACCATTATCTTCTCCTTTAGCTGTGTGTGTGTGTTTAGATAGCCAACATTCTTTTGACTTTTTTTGTATTAGTACTATCTAGTTCCATAGCACCTTGTCTGTTTTTCTTTTTCTTTTGTGATTCTTTTTCAAGAATATGTGAATTATTCATTTTGTAATGTTGTATTTTACCAGTGCTAGTTACTTTGAATCTTTTTTTAGCAGCACTTCTTGTTTTCATCTTTGGCATTGTTCTACTCCTATTTATTTCTTCTTTGGGATAAGTAACATATTAACAAATCTACCATTCATGGATGGTGCTTGATCTACGGTGGCTAACTCAAGTAGCTCTTCTCCAAACCTTTTCATAACACTCATGCCAAGCTCAGAGTGAGTTATTTCTCTACCTCTGAATAGTAATGATACTTTGACCTTATATCCTTTTTCCAAAAACTTAAAAGCAGCTTTTAGTCTTACTTGAAAGTCATTTTCACTAATTTTAGAACTAAGCTTAAGTTCTTTTAGAACATTGCTCTTGCTGTTCTTGCGCACTTTCTTTTCCCTTTTGTTTTGGTCATATAAATAATGGCTATAATCCATTACTTTACATACAGGAGGAACAGCATTGTGAGATATTGCAACTAAGTCCATTTCTCTATCGGCTGCAAACTTAAGAGCATCAGCTATGCTAACAACATTTTGTTCGCCAGTCTCTTCGTTTATAAGTCTTACTTCTTTAGCTCTTATCTCATTATTCTTTGGTATATGCTTTACTATTTTAGTGCTCCTTTTAAAGTACCTAAAGATTATACACTTCGACACCAGTCAGTGCAAGCACTAGTTGGGTTGTAGTTTTATGTTTTTTCATTAGTTAATTTATTAAATAAATCTATAAGTTCATCAATGCTGTAATTATTATTTGCTTTTTCTCCATGTTTTCTAGCAGCGATTATGCCTTGCTCGGCTTCTTGTTCGCCAATAATTATGGAATAAGGTATTTTTTCTTTTTGTGATTCTCTTATTTTAAGTCCAAGCTTTTCATTTCTATTATCTATTTCACCACGGAAACCTTGTTGTCTTAGTTTATTCTGAAGTTCTGTTGCAAAAGACATGATAGTGGCGGTGTCTTTAATTGTTATTATTTTATATTGAATAGGGGATAACCAGAATGGAAATTTGCCTGAGTAATGTTCTATTAATATGCCAAAGAATCTTTCTAAAGAGCCAAGTAATGCTCTGTGAATCATATATGGTCTGTGTTTTTGCCCATCTTTTCCTATATATGCCATGTCGAATCTTTCAGGCAAGTTGAAATCAAATTGAATAGTAGATAGTTGCCACTCTCTATTTAGAGCATCTTTTATTTTGAAGTCTATTTTAGGACCATAAAAAGCTCCACCACCTTCATCAATTTTATAGTCAGTTATATTTTCCATTTCTAATGCTTTTTTTAATCCAGCAGTTGCTTCATCCCATTGTTTTTTGTCTCCAACAGACTTATCTGGTTTTGTTGAAACGTAATAATCAATATCATTGAATCCTAATGTGTTAAGAACATAGTTAGAGAATTTTATTACTTCATGTATTTCAGATTCCATTTGCTCTGGAGTACACATTATATGAGCATCATCCTGCGTAAATCCTCTTACTCTCATTGAGCCGTGCAAAACACCAGAACGTTCATATCTATATACTGTTCCAAGTTCTGCCCAACGAAGAGGTAAGTCTCTGTAAGATCGAAGTTGTGATTTATATATCATAATATGGAAAGGGCAGTTCATAGGTTTTAGATAATATTTCTTATCATCTATTTCCATTGGAGCAAACATGTTCTCTCCGTAGAAGTCTAGGTGACCGGATGTTTCCCATAACCAACTTTGTCCAATATGTGGAGTGTAAAGAAGCTCATAGCCATTTTTATAATGTTCTTCTTTCCAGAATGTTTCTAATGTATGTCTAATTCTTGCACCTTTAGGATGCCAGTAAACTAGTCCAGGACCTGTTTCTTCTTGTATGCTAAATAGGTCTAGTTCTTTTCCTAGTTTGCGGTGATCTCTTTTTTCAGCTTCTTCTAATTGAAATAAATATGCTTTTAATTTTTTTCTGTCTGGGAAAGCAGTTCCATATATTCGTTGCAACATTGGTCTTTTTTCATCCCCACGCCAGTATGCTCCAGCAACTTTTAATAATTTAAATGCTTTCAGTTGTCCAGTATGTTCCAAGTGAGGTCCACGACATAGGTCTTCAAAATTACCTTGTGTGTAATAAGTTATCTCATCGCCTTCAGGAAGGTCTATTATTAATTCTTCTTTATAATGTTGGCCAGCTGCTTTTGCTTTTTCTAAAGCTTGATCTCTAGTGAATATGCATTTGTTTAAGGGATGCCTTTCATCTATTATCTTTTGCATTTCTGCTTCTATTGTTGGTAAGTCTTCATTGGATATATTTGTTTCGAATTCGAAATCATAATAGAATCCGTTTTCTATATCAGGACCAATCCCTAGCTTTGTGCCTGGGTAGAGTCTTAAGATCGCTTGCGCAAGTACATGTGAGGCTGTATGCCTGAGAGTTTCTAAGTTATTCATGATTAGTTTAGGTTAACGACTATACCATAAGGAAAAACATCATCAAGAGTATTTCCTTCCTCATCTAAGAAAAGCTGAATAGGTATCTCTTTTTGAACTGGCGATGTATTAATAAGCATTGCTTCATCATGAAATATTATTCCAGGGTGAGGAGGTATCTTGCTTGTAATAGTTTTGGGTAAGTTATTTTTGAAGAACTTATCTTTACCTAGCTTCTTACTAGATAGGTTCTCTCCAACCTTTTGTAAGAGTGAATCAATAGATGTCTTTTCTTTAAGAAATACTTTTATTTTTAAATTATTCTTTTTCAATTTTAATGTATAAAGAACTTTATCAAATATTTTTATTGCTATATTTCTTTTATCTGTAACTATTTTGATTCTAGCAAAAGATTTTTGATACTTTTGAAGAATTTCTTCTTTATGCATAGTTGTTACTAGTATTTCTCTAGAAATTTCTTCAAACTCAACACTTATCTTTGAAATCAAGTCATCTAATGCTTGTTCGGGTGTTTTTCCTATTCCTTTTGTTGTTGGAAAATGTTGGGATGTGACTTTATAATCGTCAGTTGCGATTTCCTCTAGATTGAATTGTATATCTGGTTGTTTTCTTTGAAGTTTTCCCATGATTAAATCGTAACATTTATTGAGGTCGGTGTCTATTCAGATAGCCCAATCTTTTGACTAATAAATATGTCTTTTTTTTGATTGTTTTTTAGAGCTAGTATTTGAAGAGTTGTAGCGCTTCGTTACGTGTTTTGTCATCAGTGTCAAAGACACCTCTAACAGCGGATGTTACCATTTTTGTTCCTGATTTTTGTACGCCACGCATGCTCATGCAAAGATGTTCTGCTTCAATATAAACCATTACTCCCTGCGGTTCAAACTTTTCCATAATGAAATTAGCTATTTGAGTAGTAAGTCTTTCTTGTAGTTGAAGGCTTTTTGCAAAGGTGTCTGCGATTCTTGCAAGTTTACTGATTCCTGATATTTGTTTGTCAGGTATATATGCAATACAAACTTTTCCAAAGAAAGGAAGCATATGATGTTCGCACATAGAATAGAATGGTATATCTTTAGCTATTACCATTTCTTGATGGTTTTCGTCGTGAAATAGCTTTATGTGTTCATCGGGGGTGTTGTTGATGCCAGAGAAAATTTCTGTGTACATTTTAGCGATGCGTTTAGGTGTTTCTAGTAATCCTTCTCGTGTCGGATCTTCACCTATAGCCTCTAAGATGTCTTTTATTGCTGATTCTATTTTCTTTGTATTTGCACTATCCACTATGATCTTCTCCTTGTTTAATGATTGGTTTAACATGTTGTATTGTAATTAAAAAATGCTATTGCTACAAGCATTGGATGTTTTGGAGTAGTTTCTCTATAATACTTAGAGATAAGGATGTCATTAATGGAATTAAATTTAACAGACAGCTTGTACAATATGTCAGCGCTGATAAGAAACAATCCTGCTGAGTTATTGGAAGCTTTTAATTATTTCGAGGAAAATAATAATAATCATTTATTGCAAAAGTTAAGAAAAACATTAGCTAATGCTGAAGTGAATGTGTCTACTCAATTATTAGACTATTGGAAGGCAACAACTCTTGTTGAGGAATTAGTTGTTGATCTTCAAAAAGGACTATTGTTGGTGTTAGAAGAAATAATGGATGAGCTAGGTGATGACAATTATGACCTTGCTGATTGGAATATAAAGTATCGAGAACGATTTTCAAGATTAATAACGTCATTCTATTTAAAAGTGAATCGTCCATGGTTGCAGGAGCGATTAAAAAGCATATTTGTTTCAATTACTTTTAAAGGTCTTGATGAAAATAACTTTACTTTACTCAATGAATTTATTCTAGAGTGTAATGAATATTGTAAGATTAGAAGAAATATTTCCTTGATTTTTGGTGCATCTATTAATAAAGATTCATCTAAAATTAGCAAAATCCAAGATAATCTTGCATTATATTTGGATCAGATTGTTGCTTTGTTGAATGATGCATATTCAAAGATAAAACATGACGGTGTGCTAAAAGCAGGGTTTATGTCGGATAAAGTAACTAATGCCAGAAAAAAGGACATAATACCTTTTATGGATAAAGTTGTAAGTGTTGTGTTTGAAAGTGAAGATAATTTCAATGATGTCAAATATATACTCAAGAGTATGGATAAAAAGGTTAAAAGTGCTTTAATGAGCACAATCGTAGGTGAAGATAAACAGGTTTTATCTGGCAATAAAGGTATAGAAGGAATGTTTTATAGAATTATAAGATATGCTCATCAGTCGTAATTTTTATTACTCTTGTTTTGCAGATTATGTCATGAAATGTTTTTTGTTCAGGATTGAATAGGGCATAAATAAATCCGATATATAAGACCCCACTAATCATTTTGCCAATAGTTTCTCTGCAGAACATTCTTAAAAATTTAGCTGGATGATTATCTATGGTGTGAATTACTTGGATTCTCATTATATATTTACCAGGAGTTGATCCATAAGTATAAAACCTTAGAAGAATAAAGATATAGGCTACTACTATTGCTATATAAGATAGTTTTGAGAAAGGCAGCAGGATAGCGGCAAGATTAGTGACGGCAAAGGATAACATAGCTGTTATGAGTAGCGCGGCAAGTCTTTGGCCAATAGAAGCTCTTTCGTATTTCATGAGTTGATTATATCATTCTTGCTACTTTTTGAGTGGAATAATGATATAATTCAGTTTGTGTTTATTAAACAAATTATAAAGTTTTTTAGTTTTCTGATGAGCAATGATTCGCCAAAGCAGATGGCGTGGGGAATATCCTTAGCATTATTGTTTTCTTTAATGCCTGGGTTTAATCTAATTCATTTTATATTGCTTTTTGTTATTTTTATGTTGCAAGTTCATTTGCCTAGTTTCTTTATGTTTGCTTTTTTGTTTAAGCTAATAAATGGATATGCACTTTTACTTGTTCATGAGCTAGGCTCGCTATTGCTTAACATAGAGACCTTAAAGGGTTTTTATACTCTTTTATATAATATACCTATAGTTCCATATACAAAATTCAATAACACGGCGGTGTTGGGTGGGTTAATTGTGGGGTTAGTTTTGCTTATACCGGCAGAGCTTATTTTCGTGAAGCTTGTTTTGTTATATAGAAAAAAGTATCAAGAAAAGATAAATAAGTTTTTTAATAAACTAAAAATTATAAAAATATTAAAATCTTCCAAACTTTACAAATTATATATGAAGTATAGAGATGTTAAGAAGGTGTTCAGATGATTCGTAAAAAATATTTCGTACCTTTTTCTCTAGTAATTGTAGTTTTAATTGCTTTTAGGCTGTTTTTGTTTGAACCAATTGTAAAAATTGTCATACAAAGTTCTTTATCTGCGATTCCAAAAGTTGATGTATCTATTAAAAAACTTAACTTAAGTATTATTCATGGTCAATTATCTCTTTCTGATTTGTTAGTTGTTTATGACGAAGCAAATGATAATGTTTCAATTAAAGATGTGAAGTTAGATATAGATATGAATAATTTACTTAAAGGAAAATTTGTAGTAGATAAAATGTTAATAGCTGGCGTTTCCTTTATTAATAATGATATAGAGATAGCATCAGATGGTATTCAAGATGAAGATAAGTCAGCCAAAAGTAGCAAAGTTGCTGGCATGGCAGATGGGGTGCTTTCTTATTATTCTGCTGAGAGCATTAGTAAAAGGCTTGAACTTGATAGTATCCTCGATCTTTCAAAAGCAAAGCTAGAGAAAGTCTTATCAGAAGAGTTAGTAGCAATACAGAGTTCTTATAATGTTCTGCAAGAAGTCCTCGAAGACGAGAGTTTAGATAAAGAGTTTAAGCAGTTAGAGATAGCTATAAAAGAAAAAGAGCAGAATCAGCCAAGTGATTTTACGAAATTGCCTCAGTATTTGCAGGAGTTAGCGGAGTTAAAGGAACAGTACGATAAAGTTCAGCTAGAGTATTCAAAAAAAGAAGCTGCTATTAGGGGCTTTGAGAATAGGGCAGCGTGGGCAAATAAGAAAGTGAACAAAGCTGCTAAAGCAGATATGGGAGCAATAGATAGTAAATTAAGGAAAATAGATGCAAAACAACAATCCTTTACTGCTGATTTAATTGGGGTTCAGATTGGAAAGTATTTAGGAATAGCAGATAAGGCTATTGCTATATTAAAGACATTTAAAAAGGATAAGGCAGATGTCCCTGTTCATAAATTTAAGGGAATAGATGTTTCTTTCCCAATAGAAGATAGTTATCCGGCTTTCTATATTAAGGATATAGAGATTTTGGGAGTTGATAAAAACGATAGACCATTTAGTGGTGGAGCAAAGGATATAACTAATAAACAAAGTGTTAGAGGTGTTCCTACTAGATTTGAATTTGCACAAAACTTAGGTAGGTCAGTTTCATTTATAGGTTCCACGGTGGATCTTAGAGAGGGAGTGGATATCCTTGTAGATGGGTTTATGCAGAATCAAGATTTAAAGAATGCGTATTGGGATAGTTCTCAGATTCCATTGAATATTGATAAAGGAACTTATGACTTTTCAGTAGATGCGGGTTATTCAGATGATAAGCTTATCGCTAAAGTAGGCGTGGAGACGGATGGTCTTAAAATGAGTTTTTTCCCAGCAATAGAAGAGAGGTCTTTGGTTGAGAGATATTTGTTTGAAAGTGTTCGAAGTATCCCTAAATTTTCTTTGAAAATAGATATAAATGGTGACAAGCTGTCAGTTGATTCTAGCATAGATAAAATGATGCAAATTGCGCATCAATCTTTAATAGATTCAGAAGTAAAAAAGGTCAAAGCAAAATATGACTCTGAATGGCAGAGTTATGTTAAAGACCAGTTAAATAGCTTCTCTGAGTCAGTTAATAGTCTAGCTTTACAGTAGACTCACCTACTTTTATAGGCATATCTGCTAAGACTGCTAAATCTTCCATCATGGCTCTCCAAGTGCGGTAACCAAACTTGCCAGTTACCTCTTTAGCTCTTCCTTCAGAGACTAATTCTTTTTGATATGCTTTTAAAGCATTTTTTACGTGACCATCATTGCCAGATTCTGGTGTCTTACCTAATGTAGTTAGGGTTTTTTTTAGATTTGGAACAAATTGTGATTTTGTTGTAACAACAGGATAGGATTCCTTGTCAGGATGACCTTGTTTTGCAAATATAGCATCTCTAAGTTTTGGAAGTGTTTTTCTTGAAGGCCAACGTACTTCAACTTTTTCCTTTTTTCCATCTTTTCCCTTTACTAGTACATAGCCTTTATCTGAATAAAGATTTATCATTTCTTTTATTTCAGCTTTTGTCATTTTTTGGCTCATAAGTCCTGTTCTTATTTGACCCATTTCTTCTTGTTTTGTTGCAGTAGATGTTGTGTGTTTTCCTATATTTTTCTCTATTTCTTCTTTATATTGGATTAGAGCTTTTTCAATGCTTTCTGGTACTCGTGCTCCATTTCGGTATTTTTCATTTCTAGGTTTTCCATCAGTATTACGATTCAAAGTATGAAGATCAGCTTTTGTGATTTCTGCTGAATTAGTATTTCCAAATAACGATTTGTCTTCACTTGTTTCAATGTTTTTAATATTGTTATACATGTTAGGTATTTCTAGAATAGCCTGTAAAAACTTTTTGCCGTCTTCTGATATTTCTGGTGGTTTTGATTTTATAGCTGCTTTTATTTCATTTGTGGTTAATTTGTTGTCTTTATTTTTATCAATTGAACCAAAGTTAGTTAAAACATTGTTTAATCCTGTTATCGGCATGTTGCTCATAATATTGCTCCTATTTTTTTTATTATTTATACTATTTCAAATTCTTCTTGATTTATTACTTGGTTAAAACTCTCCATGAAAGTTATCGTTTCATTTGAAGAATTGTTGCGGTAAAAATAGCTTGGAATGTTTTGATGATTTCATGTTTTATTTATTATGGGTATGGATGCTATTGATATGGGTGTTACTTTTACGTTAAAATTTTCAATTAATTTTTTATTTTCTTGCTTAGTTTTAGGCAATTCAGCTGTTAGAGTAGGTTTTGCTATTTTACCGTATGCAGCTACTTCGTTTATATATGAAAGTGTGTCTGGTTTGTTTTTTTTAAGATATGGTTCTAGTGCCTTGAAGTTTAAGTTATTGCCTGTACTTATTTGGGCTTTTCTTAAAGTAGCGAATGCACCAAAATACTTGCCTATTCCAAATTTCAATGCTTCCTCAGGGCCTCTCTCAGGCTTAACTCCTTCATTAATTCTCAATGCAAGATAAGCAAGGATAATAAATTTTTCTAGCTTTTTATTTTTAATGTCAGTAGACAGTTTTCCTGATTTTGATATGTTATTATTTTGGCAAAACATCTCTAATTCTTTTTCTAAGTTTGATTTTACTTGGCTGTAGGCAGCTTGGCTTAATTGTCCTCTCCCGATAGTTGATCCATCTATGCCTAATTTTTCGAGACCGCTTAACCTTTTTGTTTCAGCTTTAATAATGCCAGTAATTAATGAATCACTTAATAATAATTTTGTTTGTGGTTTGAGCTTATTGGTTTTTTTTAATATATCTGTTGGAGACTTAGCAATTTTTTGTTGCGGATTGTATTTTGTTGCGGATATCCCAGTACTCTTAACTTTGGGAGGCATTATATTATCTCAAATTCTTCTTGATTTATAACCTGATTAAAACTCTCCATGAAAGTTATCGTTTCATTTGAAGAATTGTTGCGGTAAAAATAGCTTGGAAGCTGTGTTGGAATTAGAATAGTATCAAATTCCTTTGGCTCTTTAGCTATTGCATTGATTTGTTTTATATATTGTTCCAATTTTGCTAGGTTTAAGTTTTCATCTTCATAATAACTAGTTATAACGTTTTTTAATGTATCGTTTCTTTTAAATGAGTATTTGATATATGCTGGATCGCTATTCTTTAGATATGATGGCAGGTTAGGGAGCAGTAGAGTGTCTCCTTTATATAAGTCCATAGAGACTAATAAATTGAACTGTTCTAGGTATCTGATAACATCTTCTATTTTCTTTATTTCACCGTAATTATCTTTGATTATTTTATGCAAAGACTCTTGCTCCTGGGTAACGGTATAACTTCTTTTTCTAACAATATTCATTAAATCCCCTCACCCCTCTTTTATATCTAGTTATTTTTATGCCCATAAACTTGATTCTTAAACATGAAATATTAATCTGCAGCTCTTTTAGGCTTTAAGCTTTAGCCTTTAACCTATATAATGATTGCTATGGAAGTAAAGCTTTTTGATACAACGTTAAGAGATGGTGAACAGAGCGAGGGGATATCCTTTACTGTTTCAGATAAAATAAAAATAGCGAAACTGCTTGATGAGCTTGGTGTGCATTACATAGAAGGTGGATGGCCAGGTTCTAATCCAAAAGCAGTTGAATATTTTGATGCTATGAAAAAAATAACCCTTGATAGGGCCAAATTAGTTGCTTTTGGAAGTACTCGACGTGCAATTAATAAAGCAGAAGATGATGCTAATTTGAAAGCAATAGTTGCATCAGAAGTGAAGGTAGCATGTATTTTTGGTAAGACATGGGATTTTCATGTTACACATGCTTTAAAAATCACTTTAGAAGAAAACCTCAAACTGATAGAAGATTCAATAAAGTTTCTTAAAGATAATATGGATGAAGTATTTTTTGATGCAGAGCATTTCTTTGATGGTTATAAGAAAAATCCAGAGTATGCAATAAAGTGTTTACAGGCTGCTGAAGCAGGTGGAGTAGACGTATTAGTGTTAGCGGATACAAATGGAGGAACATTAACTCATGAGGTTTCTGAAATAATGGAAGCTGTAAAAACTAATATTAAAACTCCAATTGGAATTCATGCACATAATGACTCGGAGTTGGCAGTTGCTAATTCATTAATGGCAGTGAAACATGGTGCTGCACAAGTGCAAGGCACAATAAATGGTTATGGTGAAAGAGCTGGCAATGCTAATCTTTGTTCTATAATTCCTTCAATGAAGCTTAAAATGGGCGTTAATTGTATGTCTGATGCAGAATTGGCAACCATTACTGATGTATCTCGTCATGTAAGTGAGTTAGCAAATCTTCCTCATAATAATCATTTTGCTTATGTTGGCAAAAGTGCTTTCGCTCATAAGGGTGGAATACATGTTAGTGCTATCAATAAGCATTCAGAGACATATGAACATATTAAGCCAGAATTAGTAGGCAATAAGCAACGAGTGCTTGTTTCGGAGCTTTCAGGAATAAGTAACTTGCAATATAAGGCAGAAAAAATAGGCATGAAGCTGGATCCAAAGGACCCTGCTGTTAGAGAATTGCTAGCAGATATAAAAGAGATGGAAAAAATGGGTTATCAGTTTGAAGAAGGTGAAGCTTCATTTGAACTTATGCTTAAGAGAGCAACTAATCAATATAAGAGATTCTTTAAGCTTCTTAGCTTTAGAGTAATAAATGATATGTTTGGTAAAGATGATTCACACACGATAGAGGCTATGGTTAAAATAGATGTAGCTGGCGATACCATACACACTGCAGGAGAAGGAACAGGTCCTGTCGGAGCGCTTGATCATGCTCTTAGAAAAGCTATAGAAGAAAGATTTCCTGAAATAGCTAATGTTCACTTAATAGACTATAGAGTTAGAGTTATGAATAGTACTGATGGTACAGATGCTAAAGTAAGAGTTATTATCGAATCTCAAGATGAGACAGAAACATGGGGCACAGTTGGAGTAAGTGCAAATATTATCGAAGCTAGCTGGTTAGCGCTTGTAGATAGTATAGAGTATAAGCTTCTTAAAGAACGTGGGTCTGTATAATGGTTAAGCCAGATACTTATGAAACGAATGGAAATTCGGTAAGTATAGGTGGTTGTGATCTTGAGAAATTAAGAGAAGAATTCGGAACCCCTTTATATGTCTTAGATGTAGCTACAGTGAAAAAAGTAGTTTCTGATTATTTGTCTATAAAAGATAACTATGCAAATGCAAGAATTTCTTATGCTAGTAAAGCATTATCGTTAACGGCAGTTTATCAAATATTAGAACAAGATGGTTTGTTTTTTGATGTAGTTTCTGATGGCGAATTCTATTCTATGCTTAATGCTGGCGTGCCGGCAAGCAGAGCATATTTTCATGGCAATAATAAAACTATTCCTGAGATTAAAGTTGCTTTAGAAGAAGGTGTTGGCGTTATTGTTGTAGATAACAAAGATGAGTTATTTACTATCAATGATGTGTATCAAGATTTGGGATTAGATACAAAGGTTACTATAATGGTACGTATTGTTCCTGAAATAGAGGCTCATACTCATGAGTTTATTCAAACAGGACAGCGTGATACAAAATTTGGAGTACATTTCGAGAATATAATTGATTTTGTTGAAACTACTAAAGAGTTTGATTTTATCGAATTTGCAGGATTTCATGCTCATATAGGGTCTCAGATATTTGATACTAATCCATTCCACGTGCTGATAGATACATTGATGAATTTATCGGTAGAAGTAAATGAGAAAACAGGAATATTAGCAACAGCAGTTAATATTGGTGGTGGCATCGGCATTCAATATACAGACCAAGATGATCCTCCAAGTGTGAGAGAGTTTGTTGCAGCTATTGCAGCGAGTATGAAAGATGCTATTGCGAGAACAAATTATCCGATAGAACCTATCCTTATATTAGAACCAGGAAGATCGATAGTCGCAAATGCTGGAGTAACTCTTTATAGCATTGGTGGAGTAAAAGAGATTCCTGAACTTAGAAATTATATATCAGTAGATGGTGGTATGGCTGATAATGCTAGACCAATAACTTATGGGGCTGAATATCAGGCAGATATTGCTAATAAGATTGAAGAGGATAAGACAGAAAAATACACAATCGCTGGTAAATTTTGTGAATCTGGAGATATCCTTATAAAAGATATCGATTTGCCCAAAGCAGAAAAAGGTGACATGTTGATGGTATATGCTACTGGTGCTTATGGATATTCCATGGCAAGTAATTATAATAGATATAGAAAGCCAGCAATGGTATTTGTTGAAGATGGTAACTCTAAACAAGTTTTGAAAAGAGAAACGTTAGAAGATATTGTTCGAAACGATTTGAGGATTAATTAATGAATCTAGAAACTTTGCTTGTGTTTAGATGGCAAGATATTATCGATATTACTATCGTTGCGATTATCATATATCAATTGTTGCTTTGGACTAAGAACAGAAATGCTAGTAAACTATTGCAGGGTGTTTTTATAGTTCTTATTTTTTATAGTATTAGTCATTTTTTGCAGCTTTACACGATTGATTGGTTAATGCAAAAGTTAGCCATGATAATGCTTTTTGTTTTTCTTATTGTATTTCAGCCTGAACTTAGACAGTTTTTAGAAAGATTAGGGCAGGGTACGCAGCTAAGACACATGTGGATGAATAATAAAGTTACAGATGGTGTATTTTCTATACAGTTCATTCAAAACTTAATAAAAGTTATAGATTTGCTTGCAGAGAATAAGATAGGTTCTTTGGTGGTAATTGAGCGTATTAATAACCTTGATAGCATAAAGGAAACAGGAGTTATTCTTAATGCGCAGTTTTCTAATGAGTTATTGCTTAGTCTTTTCTATGGAAAGAATCCATTACATGATGGGGCTGTTGTTATTACAGGTAACAAAATAGAGGCAGCAGGATGTCTTCTTCCTCTTACTCAGACAAAGCTTAGAGATAGGTCTTTAGGAACCAGGCACAGGGCTGCATTAGGTCTAGCAGAGCTTACAGATGCAATAGTGCTTGTTACATCAGAAGAAACTGGAATTATTTCAATAGCAAAAGATGGGAAACTATATAGAAAACTTAATAGAAAGAAACTAGGGGAACACTTGTTGTCATATCTTGATGTAGAGATAGAGCGCACTAAGCAAGAAAATATGCCTGATGGTGTGAAGAGAACAATGGACAGAGTGCTAGGCTTTTTTAGTAAGAAAAAATGATTAGTATAAAAACACTTCAAGAAAAAAAGAATAAAGCAGAACCAATTGTTGCGCTAACAGCATATGATGCACTATTAGCAGCTATCTTTGATGAAGCAGGAGTGGATTTGTTATTAGTTGGTGATTCTCTTGGAATGGTAGTTTATGGTTATGATACAACTGTTCCAGTTACTATGGAGATGATGTTAGCTCATACAACTGCTGTTGCGAATGGTGTAAATAATTCTCTTATAATTTCTGATATGCCTTTTGGTTCTTATCATAAATCAATACAAGATTCTTTGAAGAATGCGATTTCTTTACTCCGTGCTGGCGCTAAGGGCGTTAAGGTAGAAGGAGCCAGTGAGTTTGTTCTTTCTGTTATTAGAAGAATGGTAGAAGCAGGAATAATGGTAGTAGGGCACTTAGGGTTTACTCCACAACAAGTAAATCGAATTGGCGGCAATTTGGTTCAAGGTAAAAATGAGTCTAGTGCTCAGAAGATAATTGACGATGCTATTTCCTTGCAGGATGCTGGAGCTTCTTTGCTTTTTCTTGAAATGGTTCCAGAAGAATTAACAGCCAAAATAACTTCTAAATTAAATATTCCTACAATTGGTATCGGAGCAGGTAATGCCTGTGACGGACAGGTTTTGGTAGCACAAGATATGCTAGGAATGTTTACTAAATTTAAGCCTAAATTTGTAAAAAGATACGCAAACCTTGCTGATGATATTAAGGATGCTGTATTATCTTATAAGAAGGAAGTTATGAGTAAAGAGTTTCCTTCAGAAGAAAATACTTTTTAGGACGATATATGACAAGCATTGAAAATATTATAAACTCAAAAAATACTGACAACTTATCCTTAGATGAGATTTTAAATACTGGGAAATCAGATGAAGTAGTAATGGATTCTAATAAAGAAACTATTATGGTTGTTGATGATGACCAACATCAACTCTCATCAATTAAAAAGCTTCTGAATAAGCGTTTTAATATTATTTCATGTAGTAATGGTAATCAAGCTATAAGACAGTATAAAGAACATGAATCAGAGATAATGACAATTTTATTAGATATCAGACTTCCTGATATGGATGGGTTTGAAGTATTTAATCATATTAAAGAAATTAATGTTAATATTCCAATTATATTTATTACCGGATACCAAAGTACTTATGGCGATGGGTTTGATATTTATAAAAAATATAGACCTCATGGTTATATAGTGAAGAATCATGCAAACGAAGTAGAGATGATAATGGATTCTCTTTTAAATGCTATTCAGTCGTATAAACATGTTATTGAACTTGAAAGAAGTAAGATTTTTCATGAAAAGAATAGAATGCTTGCAGGACTTTTGCATGATTTAAAGAATATGTTTGCTCCAATACTCATGATGCCTGATTTAATAAAACGTTTTATCAAAGCTGATGATATGGATAGAACTTTTGAGATGTTAGAACGTCTTAAAAAGATGACACAATTTTTTAATGCAAACCAATTAGTATTGTTTCAATATTCAAAAGAGAAGAACATTACTGTTCAATTACAAAGTATGAATATTAAGCATTCATTAGATGAGTTTTTAGAGATGCTAGAGATGCAGTATTCAAAACGTTTCCCTATAAATGTAGAGTATTTATATGATGGAGATATAGTTGCAGATAAAAACACTCTCTTTACGCAGGTAGTATTAAATATTATTAAGAATTCTAGTGATGCGTTTCATGTTAATCAAATAAAAGATCCAAAGATTGACATCACCGTTATGACTTTTGAAGATTATGCAGATAGCCATAAAGAGAAGTTGTCGTTAGTTACAAAGGAAAACATTCAATTAGTTATAATTGTTGGCGATAACGCAGGTGGTTTGCCTTCTGGTATTGAATCAACATTCTTTGATCCTTATGTGTCTAAAGGCAAGAAAGATGGTACTGGCTTAGGTAGCTGGATGATTAAGAATGGTGTTGAAGACATTCTTAATGGTCAGCTGTTATTAGATAATCTTCCAGGAAAAGGACTTCATTACCACATATTTATTTAGAGTTAATAGTTGAAATTTGCCTATAATTTCATGTACTATATATATAGGGGAACAATCTAAGGGAATGGGGCGTTGTATTTGTCTTTACAGGATGTAAAGAAAACCACTATTATTCAGAATCCAGATGTTAAAGTAATTACTAATAATGCTGCTGGGACAAAAATAATATCAAAACATGGATATGACTTAGACTACAGCACGCAAATTGGCTATATAGCCAAAAAAGTTAGTGATGATTCTGCTTTGACGCTTCAACAAAGAGCAGAAGTAACACACTCCTTAAAAGAATTACAGTCTGAAATGAGCATATTTCCTTATGATAGGTATATAAAAACAGCGAGTGATCACAAAGGTGAGATTTTAAGTCGAACAGAGAATATTAAATCCAAGAAAAAACATTATATATGGAATGTTAATCATTATTTAGGTATGAATAGACATCCAGAAGTAATTGAATATGCAAAACAATGTATAGAAAAATATGGAACAGGAAGTGGAACTTCAATGGTTTCAGGTGGAATGAATGAACTGCATAGAGCAATAGAACAATTTTTTAGTTATTTTTGGAATAAAGAAGAAAGTATAATCTTTCCTACAGGATATGCAGCTAATTTAGGTGCAATATCTGGATTAGTAGGTTCTAAAGATTTAGTATTATTTGATAAAGAATGTCATGCAAGTATTATTGATGGAATAAAGCTTAGTAAAGCAAAATTTATTCCTTTTAGACATAATAATGTTGATGATCTTGAGAAAAAAGTTAACAGATATAGTAAAGACTATGAGACAGTTCTCGTTATTGCTGAATCTGTTTATTCTATGTCAGGCACAGAAGCTCCTCTTAGGGATTATGTCGAATTAAAGAAAAATAAAGATTTTTTACTTTTCATAGATGAAGCTCATTCTTTTGGGTTCTATGGTAAAGATGGTAGAGGTTATTGTGATGAGATGGGTTGTTTAGCTGATGTTGATGTTGTTATGACTACGTTATCAAAATCTGCTGGATCACTTGGTGGTATTATTAGTTGTAATAAAGAGTTGGCAACATATATTCAGTTCAACTCAAGTCCTTATATTTTTCAAGCATGTATTAGTCCAGCTGATGCTGGTGCTGTTTTGAAATCATTAGAGATATTATCAATAGACTCACAATATAGAGATAGCCTATGGAGTAATACTCGTTATTTGCGAAAAAAACTCAAGGCAGCAGGATTTGATTATGGAGATAGCACAAGTCCATTAGTGCCTATTTATGTAGAAAATCCAAAGATATTAGCATTATTATGCAGAGAGATTTTTGAGCAAGGAATCTTTACAAATTGGGCTGCTTATCCAGCAGTTGGATTAAATGAAGGACGTTTAAGGTTTATAGTGTCCTCAAATCATACAAAACGAGATATAGATCAGACAGTAAAAATCCTTAGCGAGGCTTATAAAAAAGTTACGGTTTAGCTATGTATGATTTTTTAATATATTTTAGTAGAATTTCTCCACTTTTAGTAATTTTAGTAGTACTCCCATTAGCGTTGGTTGTTTTCTTTAATGATAGGCTTAATAAGGTAAATATTTATTATACTATTTTTGTTTTTTTAATGTGTTTAGTTGCATTATCTTGTTTTATTCAAGGCATCACTAGAGATAATCAAATTGCTTTGTATTCAGATTGGTTGTTTTATATTAGTGTAACGTTGTTGCCCCTTGTTTATAATAGGTTTACTTTCTTATTTACTAAGGTAAACAGGCCAAAGTTTATAAAATATTCAAGTGTTGTGGCCTTATGTGTGTTGGTGTTAAATTTCACTCCTTATTTCAGAGCTGACGTCGTTTTGAAGTTTGATAATAGGTATATAATATCTCCGGGAATTGGTTGGTATATTTTTCTTATCTATTTTTTAACTGTTTTTTCTGTATCCTTTTTTGATTTATTTTTTGCGTTTATAAATACTAAAGGCGAAGAATATAAAAAATTAAAATATTTATTTGTTGGATCATTCTTTGCAATGTTGAGCATGTTTTTTTATTTCTTATTAATACCTAATTTTTCTAATAATTTTTATTACTCAATATTTAATTTAGCATCCAGTTTCTTTGTTGTTGTTTATGGGCTATTTATGGTTTTTAATATTCTGTATCTTAAATTTCTTGATGTAGAAGTTATTTTAAAACGTAGTTCATATTTCGTTATATTATTCTCGCTTGTTATTTTACCTTTTGTTCTTTTGGTAAATTTTCTAACAGAGAAGATTTTTGTTGATATTGTTGAATATCGTTACTTATTAGTTGCAGCATTTTGGACTGTTTTTATTATTTCATCAGAGTATATAAAAGAATGGATGAAAAATATAACAGATGCTTTGTTTTATGCAGCTGATTATAATTATGAGAAAGCATTGGATAGAGTGAATAGAAAGCTAAGTGAGATTACAGATATATATTTCCTTCTGTATTCATTGGAGGAAGATATTAGAAAATACATTAAGGTATCTTCTGTAGGGTTGTTTTTACCAAATCAGACTAAAACAAAGTACTATTATTTAGAGCTTGATAACTTAGAATCTTTTATAAATCCCAGAAAACGTTCTAAATTATTTTCAATTGAATCAACACATTCACTTTTTACAATGATACAGAGGGCGCAAGGGAATATCTTAGTAAGAGAGGATATCTCTAAGATGACTGTTTATAATGATGGCATCGATATAAGGAATGCTTTGTCGGTGGTTGATTCAATACATGCGTCAGCACTTGTAGGAAGTCTCTTTAAAAACAAACTTAACGGAATATTGGTAGTTGGAAAGAAGAAGAGTGGAGATAAACTCAAACCTAAAGATTTTAGATTGCTTAGGTTTATGATTAATCAAGGTTCATTAGTATTAATGAGAATTTTTGAGATTGAAGAAAAGACTAGAATAGAGACAGAAAAAAAGATGCATATGGAGCATAAAAATGCACTTTCAGAGAAAAATGACCAGCTTAAAATAGCGCTTTCTGACTTGAAAGATGCTCAAGAAAGATTGATTGAAGAGGAACAATTGTCAGCCATGGGTAAGCTTTCTGGTGAGGTGGCACATGATATTCGTAATCCGCTTAGCGCAATGAATAGGCTTTTTACTTATGTGAAACAAGAAAAGATGATTGATAATAATGAGCAAGTAATTAAAAACTTGTATGACGAGATTGAGAAATTAAAAATAAAAGATAAAGAATTAATGATTAAGAGTTTAAAATTCTTGCTTGTTAATAACAAAGAGATGCAGTCAGTTATTGATGAAACAATGCAGATTAATGATAAATTAAGGAAGATTGCTGATGATTTTTTGGATTATTCTAGAACATCTAAGGATATTCCTACCGAGAAGGTTAATGTATTCGATTCATTAGATAGAATGGTTTCACAGTTTCAAGTGTCAGAAGAAGTGAAAAAATATGATGTAAAAGTTTCAATTAATAAAGTAGCGAATAAGAATATTTTAATGTTTGATCATCAGGTTCAGAAAGTATTTATGAATATAATTGATAATGCTATTAAGGCCGTTATTGAGAATGATAAGGATGAGAAATTTGTTGAGGTGTGTGGTTATGGAACTATGATGCAAGATAGAGAGATGGTTTGTGTCTCCATTAAAGATAATGGAGTAGGGATTGATCCAGAGCACATTACAACTATCTTCAAACCATTTTATACAAAAAGGAAAAACTTAACAGGAACGGGGTTAGGGTTGGCTATAGTTAAGAAAATAGTCGATGATGCAGGTGGAGATATTACAGTAGAAAGCAGTTCATTAGGGACCGAGTTTAAAGTGTTTTTGTCTTGTTATGATTAGGTTTTTTCAGCGATAAGAACTCTTTTATACCTATCAAGATCTTCAAGAACTTTACCTGTTCCATAAGCAACACTTGATAATGGATCTTCAACTACGACTACCTTTAAGCTAGTTTCTTCAGTTATATATGTATCTAAACCTTTCAGCATTGCACCACCACCTGTGAGGTATATGCCGTTATTAGAGACATCTACAGATAGCTCAGGAGGAGTTTGCTCTAATGTTAGTCTTATGGTTTGAACAATGGTATTAACAGGCTCTAGCAGAGCATGTCTTATTTCTGACGATGTTAACGTGAATGTTCTAGGAAGTCCTGTGACTAAGTCTCTTCCATTTACTTCTATTTCTTTCTCTTTAACTTTCGGATAAGCTGATCCAAGCTGAATTTTAATAGATTCTGCTGTTCGTTCACCTATTAGCAGATTGTAGTTTTTTCTACAGTGATTGACGATAGCCTGATCCATTTCATCACCAGCTACCCTGATTGATTTTGCTACAACTATTCCACTTAGTGAAATAACTGCTACTTCAGTAGTTCCACCACCTATATCAACAACCATATTTCCCGTTGGTTCTTCAATAGGGAGGTTAGCGCCAATAGCTGCTGCCATTGGTTCCTCTATTAGATATGTTTCTTTCGCCCCTGCTTGAATAGAAGCTTCAATAATAGCCCTTCTTTCAACATTAGTAATGCCGTAAGGTGCTCCTATAATAATTCTAGGCTTGAAGAAAGAAGACCATCTGTTTGGATATACTTTTTTAATGAATCGTCTTATCATTTGCTCTGTTATTTCGAAATCTACTATTACGCCATCACGAAGTGGCCTCATTGCAATAATGTTGCCAGGAGTTCTTCCTACCATAAGCTTGGCTTCTTTGCCTATAGCCATTAATTGTCGGGAATTCTTATCTATTGCTACTACTGAAGGTTCTCTAAGTATAATGCCTCTGTCTTTTACGAATACAACAGTATTGGCTGTCCCTAAGTCTATTCCGATATTTTGTCTTAATCTTTCACTAAAAAACATTATTTAGCAGGAATATAAAAACTATCAATTCCAGCTGAATTAAGAGTTCTTTTTGCTTTGTTAGCTTGTTCTTTGTCCGTAAATGTATTAGCAATTACGCGATAATAGATGGCGCCATTTCTAGTAATGTTTTTTATTTCTGGATTGTAGCCTAATAATGATACTTGGTTTTTAATTCTTTTAGCATTATTAAGTTGTGCAAATGTTCCTGCAATAAGCACATATTTAGTTTCAGCAATAACTTCTGTAGGTGCTTGAGTTTTTATTGTTTTAGCTTCTTTTACAATTGGTTCTTCTTTTTCGCTAGTAGTTGCTTCAGATTGAGGAATGATTAATGATTCCTCAGAATTTTCACTCGTAAGCATCAAATCATTTTCTGCAGTAATTGCAGGATCTTCTTCTATTGATTGGATTTGAATAGAATTAGTATTATCAGAAAGGAAAAGAACTTTTCCAATAGTGAAACTTTCATAGAAAACTATGACTCCAATTACGAGTACTAGAATTCCAAATATTATCTTTTTTAGAATGGAAATAAATATATTATCCTTTTGTTTTAAAAGGTCTCCAAGACCTATTTCATTGTCTAGTTCTTCGAAATCGAAATCTGATAAATTATCTTCTGAAAACATACTAATACTTCCTTTATCTTGAGCTATCACTATTATAGCTAAATATCTTTGGTTTTACTAGCTCGTAGATTAGTGATTTTAATGGTGGGTGATAACGGAATTGAACCATTGACCTCTTGCATGTCAAGCAAGCACTCTAACCAACTGAGCTAATCACCCCTATACTTACTCAGTAAGTATATAGTGAATGATGAATGCTGAAAAGTGAATAATAGAAAGATAGAAGGCATAAACAGAGATGATTAATAATGATATACTCAATATATGGCAAAAAAGACAGTTATAGATTATTTATTAGAGCATGAAATTATAGGGACAAAAGATGAAGCTATGCGACATGTTATGGCAGGTAATGTCATTGGTGAAGGACGTAAGTTTTCTTCTTTATATGAGAAGTTGAAGGATAATGAGATTGTAAGATTAAAAAGAACTAACAGTAAGTTTGTTAGTAGGGGAGGCGATAAAATCGCTTCAGTATTTGATGATTTTGGAATTGAAATAGAAGGCAAAATAGGGTTGGATTGCGGTGTATCAACTGGTGGGTTTACAGATTTTCTTTTACAAAATGGCATATCTAAGATGATTACTGTGGATGTTGGTTATGGAATATTAGATGACAAGTTAAGAAATGATGAGAGAGTTCTGAATTTTGATAGAGTAAATATTAGGACTTTAGAGCATAGCGTTTTAGAAGAGGGGCTACTTAGTCATAAAAACGGACCAATTCCTTTATCATTAGATGTTTGCGTTGCAGATTTATCATTCATATCATTAACAAATGTGTTGCCTAATGTGAAAGATTTATTAAATAGAGGGGCAGATGCTTTGGTTCTTTTTAAGCCGCAGTTTGAGCTTCCACGTGAGCTTATTCCTGACGGTGGAATTATTACAGACACAAAACAAGTAGAAGAATATTTAGCTAAGTTTATTTCTGAAGTAGAGTCATTTGGCTATGCGCATCAAAAGAGTGTAGCGAGTGAAGTTCAGGGAACTAAAGGTAATCAAGAATACTTCGTTCATTTTAAGGTTAAAAAATAGAGGAGAGTAGCATGAAAGTAGGAATTATTAGATGTCAGCAGACAGAAAGCATGTGCACAGGTACTACTGATTTTAAAGTTATTAAAGAGGGGTTGTTAGCTTTTGAAGAAATAGGACCATCAGAGATTGTTGGATTTGTTTCTTGTGGTGGATGTCCTGGGAAGAATGCTGTCCCAAGAGCTAAGATGATGAAAGACAGAGGAGCAGACGTAGTTGTTTTTGCATCTTGTATTAGTAAAGGTAATCCTATTGGTTTCCCTTGTCCTCATTTTAAGCAAATGAAGAAAAGTGTTGTTTCTGCTTTAGGTGAAGATTTTAAGATTATAGATTGGACTCATTAAATCGGTGGAGTTGAGGAGGTTTTTTAACATCTTCCTTGTTGTTTCTTGTTTATACTAATTTAATATCAAAATTATTTAGTAATCCGATGACATCTGGAACCGAGAATTTTGTTTTTTTAAGTATGTTTTTGTTTGGATCCAGGCTATAGTTTGTTGCATTTTTGAATGATGCGAAACTTAAATTTGAATTTGAAAACCTAGTTTTTTTAAGATCACAATCCTCGAAATTTGCCTTCGTTAAATTTGTCTGATTAAAATCGCAGTCAATTATTTGGCAATTATTAAAAACAATATCCATTAAATCCAAATACGAAAAAATAGACATTGATATTGAGCAATTAATAAAACTAAAATCAATTAGTAAAATATTACATAATGTAAAATTTAATCCCATAATTTTACAGTTTTTAAAAACACAATTACTAATTCTTGTATTATTCAAATCAATATTGGACAAGTTGCAGTTCTCAAAAGTACAATCGATAAAAGTTGAATTGTTAAATGACTGACCTGTAAAATTTTCATTCTTAAATGTTTTAGATTCAAATTCATTATGCTGATATTCCATGATGCTAGTTTATTCTCACTTTTCTTTTGTTTGATATTTATAAAGATAGTCTGCATGCAGACTAAAGCCAATGTTTATTATACCAAGAAAGAGTAGATAAGTTTTTTTAAGGTTATTTAATTGAATATTAGAAGATCATTTTTTTTGTTTGAGATGAAATGTTAATAATCGTGCTAGTTCTGATATCATGAATGGTTTGGAAAGGCTTCCATTGAAGCCATATTTAAGGGGATTGGCCATAATTGGAACATCAGAATATCCACTTACGACAAACACGGGAATAGTAATATTTAATTTGCGAACATTTCGCCAACCATAATAGGTAGGCCGATTCTCCTTGCAGCGGCTCCACTAACCCAAAGTGCAGGATTCGTTAAGGTCAAATATCCTAAAATAATTATAGAGTTACAATTTAAATCTTTTCAAGCTAAGTGAATTAGTAACTACAGATACCGAACTAAAAGCCATAGCTGCACCTGCAATAACCGGACTTAGCAAACCAAAAGCTGCAAAGGGTATTCCTAAAGTGTTATATCCGAATGCCCAAAATAAATTTTGTTTAATTTTTTGTACAGTTTTCTTGGATAACATAATGGAAGCGGCGATTTTTTCTAAATCACCTTTAATAAGTGTTATATCACTAGATTCAATTGCTACATCGGTTCCTGTGCCAATCGCAATGCCTATATCGGCTGTGACTAATGCTGGTGCATCATTTATGCCATCTCCAACCATCGCTACTATCTTGCCTTTTGATTGTAGCTCTTTTATAATTCCTGCCTTATTTTCTGGTAATACTTCAGCAAAAACATTGGTAATATTAACTTGTTTAGCAATTGCATTGGCCGTTCTCTTGTTATCACCTGTAACCATATATATCACTAGACCCGCTTTTTTTAATCTGCTGATTGCCTCCTGTGAGCTCTCTTTAATAGTGTCTGCTAAAGCAAATAGACCAACTATGACATTATCTTCTGCTATTATTAGCGCAGTTTTGCCTGCTGTTTCTAATTCAACCAATTTATCTTCAATTGATTCAGTTGGTATATTGTTGTCTTTTAGTAGCCGTCGCGTTCCAACTAAAACTAATTTTTTATTAACAGTTGCCTCAAGTCCTTTTCCAGGGATGGCTTTGAAATTATCTGGGTCTTTAATGTTTATAAACTTCTTTTTAGCAGCATTATAAATTGCAACACCTAGAGGATGTTCAGATTTCTTTTCGACAATACCGGCAAGTTCTAAAACCTTGTCTTCTGAATAATTTGTCATAGAAATAATATCAGTTAGTTCTGGCTTGCCATTAGTGATGGTTCCTGTTTTATCTAAGACCACAGTATCCAATTTATAAGCAGTCTCTAAACTATCTCCCCCCTTAATAAGGATACCGTTTTCTGCTCCTTTTCCTGTACCAACCATTATTGCTGTCGGAGTAGCGAGGCCTAAGGCGCAAGGGCAGGCGATTACCATAACTGCCACAGCGTTAATAATTGCAATATTTAGATCACCGCTATGTAGGTACCACGCAATAAAAGTAATAACAGCAATAATAAGAACAGTAGGGACGAAGATCCCCGCGACTTTATCAGCTAATTGTTGTATTGGAGCTTTTGATCCTTGAGCTTCTTCAACAACTTTTATTATTTGGGCAAGTACGGTGTCTTTACCTACTTTTGTTGCTTTAAAAGTAAAAGAGCCATGTGTGTTGATGGTAGTTCCGATTACACTGTCTCCAGCTTTTTTTTCTACAGGGATACTTTCTCCAGTTAGCATACTTTCATCGATGGATGAGTATCCTTCTATTATCTCACCATCAACTGGGATCTTTTCTCCAGGCCTTACCACGACATAATCACCAATTCCTACTTCTTCTAATGGGATGTCTATCTCCTGTCCATCTTTAATTATTCTGGCAGTTTTTGCCTGAAGTCCGATTAGTTTTTTTATCGCTTCTGAGGTTTTGCCTTTTGCTACAGATTCGAAATATTTACCCAATAGTACTAAGGTAATAATTAAGGCAGATGCTTCAAAATATAGCCCATGGGAAACCTTGCTGAAAACCCCATTATATATGCTAAGTCCATATGCAGCACTAGTTCCCATAGCCACTAAAGTATCCATACCCAAACTTCTGGATTTTACTTGAAAAAAAGCGTGTTTATAGAATCTTAAACCAATTATAAATTGTATGGGTGTTGCTAAGATAAATTGGAATATTGGATTATGTAGAAAAGGAGCAGGAATTTTTAGACTATTTGCAACCATCGCAAAGAGTAATGGTGAACTAAGAATAGCTGAAATTATAACTAATAGTTTTAATTTTTTACGTTCTTTATCCTGAGCAACTTTTTGTTTATCAATAGTGTCATTATTTATTTTTTCTGCGTTGTAACTGATTTTTCTAATGGCTTTTATAATATTTTCTATATTAGTTTTGGTTGGCTCATATTCAAAATAAGCTTTTTCGGAGGCAAAGTTAACCGTAGCTTTGGTAACGCCATCTATTTCATTAAGTGTTTTTTCTATATTACCTGCACAGGAGGCGCAGCTCATACCCATAATTTTTAACTCAGTAGTGTTTGCTTCTTCATTTTTCAGTTCAGCGTTGTATCCAGTATCTATAACAATTTTAATCAAATCTTCTTTTTTAATTAACTCAGGGTCATATTCAATAGTTGCTTTTTCAGAGGCAAAATTAACCATGGCGGTAACTACTCCATCATATTTTCACATTCCTGACGGTAACTGCGATATGTATTTCTATCCGCTTCAGTTGTAGTTTCTTCGTTCTCAAGTGTTTTTATCATATCAATTTGACGAATATTGAGTTTTCTCAGTCTATTTTTTATTTTTTTGTTATTTTCTTCACCAATCTGATTACTTATGGCTAAGGCTTCTCTTGCTTCTTTAAGCAATAAATCCAAAATTTCTTTATCGACCAGGCCTGTTGTTTCGT
>Ga0307929_1000764_pt1 | contig 28956 bp, 24 predicted proteins | sample AceLakmetage1330_FD_203160 | JGI IMG/M metagenome (GOLD analysis project Ga0307929, IMG submission 203160) | Saline water microbial communities from Ace Lake, Antarctica - #1330 | ecosystem: Environmental > Aquatic > Non-marine Saline and Alkaline > Saline | place: Antarctica: Ace Lake...
ACAAACGGCCCGGCCAACAGCGCACGGCCCATCTGCTCGGCCACCGGCACAACTTCGGCCACAGACAAGCCAACGCCGCCGAACTCTTCAGGCACCGCAATGGCGAGCCAGCCGAGATCAGCAATTTCCTGCCAGATGGCGGGGTCATGCCCGGTCTCGTCTTCCAAAAGCGACCGCACTTTATCGACAGGTGATTTCTCACGGCAGAAGCGCTGCGCTACTTCCAGAAGGTCCGCCTGCGCATCGGAAAAACCGATGGAGCCTTTATTGTTGAAACTCATCGTACTGCCTTAGGACTTGGGCAGGCCGAGCACATGCTCGCCCACAATATTGTGCTGGATCTCGGTGGTGCCGCCGCCAATGGTGGCCGAGAACGAATTGAGATAGCCGCGCTGCCACACGCCTTTATCAAGCGCGTCAGGCTCATCCACGTAATAAGCCGCGCGCGTGCCCTGAAGCCGCACCGCAAACTCATTCATGCGCTTCATGAACTCGGTCGAGGCAAGCTTCGATGACAGCGGAATGGACAAGGGCCGTTCCTGATTAAGCGGCGCGATGCCGGTGCGCGCAGACGACAACTGTAGCGACCGGCTTTCCAGCAACAACGCCACAAGCTCATCACGAATGAGTGGGTCTTCGATAGCAGGCTTACCGCCATACTGCGCATGCTTGGCCAATTCCACGACCTGCGTGATGTCCGGATAGGTCATCACATAGCCGCCCGCCTGCCCTTGGCGTGCGCCACGCTCATATTCGAGCGTCCGCATGGCAACCTTCCAGCCCTCGCCTTCCTCGCCCATCAGACAATCAGCGGGAATGCGCGCATCATTGAAGAAGGTCTGCGTAAAGCCGTATTCGCCGGTCAGCTTGCGGATCGGTGTCGTATCAACGCCTTCCGCATGCATCGGCGCAAGAAAGAACGACAGGCCTTTGTATTTGGTCGGCGCATCCGGATTGGTGCGCGCCAGCAGGATCATGTACCGCGCAAAATTGCCCTGCGTGGTCCAGATCTTCGAGCCATTGATGACCCACTCATCACCATCGCGCACGGCCTTGGTCTGTGCATTGCCAAGGTCGGAACCGTGTTCGGGTTCCGAGAAGCCCTGACACCAGATGTCTTCCGCAGACAGAATATTCTTGATGTAGCGCGCACGCTCTTCGTCGCTGCCGATATCGAGAATAAGTGGCCCGGCCCAGTTGAGGCCGATCGCATTGAGCATGATCGGCCCACCCGCGCGGCCCATTTCCTTGGTGGCGATATCCTGATGGGTCTGGGTCAGCCCGCGCCCGCCATACTGTTCAGGCCATGCGGCACCCAGATAGCCCGCCTCCCAAACGTCATGCTGCCACTGGCGCAGAAAATCAAACTGCTGCTGCGTGCCGACTTCCATGAAAGTAAGCGGCAGCATGAAGCCGGGATCAGCCGGTGTGTTTTCAGAGAACCAGGCACGCGCGTCGGCGCGATACTCGTCCAGTTCTTTTGGGCTCGGGGTACTCATTGTGGTCGTCTCCTACCAGGTATCCACAAACGTGCGGCGGCGCGTACGGTCTGCTGCCTCAACGGGAATTGTCTTGATGCCGTTGACGATCCACCGGCGTGTTTCAACCGGATCAATCACCGCGTCAATCTCGTGCAACGTCGAAACGCTCAGGGCCTTGCCATGTTGGTAATAGGCCGCGAGCAGTTTTTCAAACAGTGCATCATGCGCCTCTTTGCTTTCCGTAGCGGCAAGCTCCTTTGAATAGCCAAGCCGCACAGCACCTTCGAGGCCCATGCCGCCATATTCGCCGGTCGGCCACGAAATGAGGAACACCGGCGACGTGAAACTACCGCCCGCCATCGCCTGTGCGCCAAGCCCATAGCCCTTGCGCATGCACACCATGAACAGCGGCACGGAAATGCTCGCCCCGGTCACCAGCATGGAAGAGGCGCGGCGCACGGTGGCCAGCTTTTCATGGTCCGGCCCCACCATGAAGCCCGGCGTATCGCATAAGGACAAAAGCGGAATGCCAAACGCATCGCACAGCTGCATGAAGCGCCCGGCTTTTTCGGACCCTTCCGCATCAATCGCACCACCCAGCACTTTGGGGTCGTTGGCAAACAGGCCGAAGGCACGGCCTTCAATGCGCACGAATGCCGTAATCATGCCGCGCCCATAGCCTTCGCGCAGCTCAAGCACCGAGCCTTCGTCGGCAATCAGTGCAATGGCTTCGCGCATGTCATAGACGCGCTTGCGGTCTTCAGGGATCACATGGCGCAGCTTACGCTGGTCGGCGCATGACCATTCTTTGACCGGCCCCTGAAAATAGCCAAGCAGCTGCTTGGCCTGCGCAACGGCCTGCGCTTCATCGTCAGCAACGAGATCAACAACGCCATTGGCAGCCTGCACATCAATCGGCCCGATGTCGTCCGGCGCATAGACGCCAAGTCCGCCGCCTTCGATCATCGCCGGACCGCCCATGCCGATGGCGCTGGACTTGGTGGCGATGGTGACGTCGGCACACCCGAAGATCACCGCATTGCCGGCAAAGCATCGGCCATTGTTGATGGCAATACGCGGTGCGGCCCCCGACGACTTGGCGAAGGTCGCAAAAGTTTTGACGTCGAGGCCGGTGGCGGAAACATTGCGCACATCCGTGTCGCCCGGCCGCCCGCCGCCGCCTTCGGTGAAAAACACGATGGGCACGTGCCACTTGTCGGCAAGCTCCAGCACCCGGTCGGTCTTCTTGTGATTGAAATACCCCTGGGTGCCCGCAAGCACCGTGTAGTCATAGGCCAAAATGGCGGCGCGGCTGGTGGTCTCGTCATAGAGATCGCCATTGATGGCACCAAAGCCCGCGACCATCCCGTCGCCCGGCGTATTGGTGATGAGGTCATCAAGTTCGCGCCGGTTGCGTTGGGCGGCAACAACCATCTGGCCGTATTCGAGGAAGCTTTCGTCGTCGCACAGGTCCGACACGTTTTCGCGCGCTGTGCGGAAGCCAAGCTTGTGGCGCTTGGCGACCGCAGCCTGACGGTTCGCATCCATCGTCTTTTCAATGCGCGCATGCAGTTCGGCAAGATCAGGCCGAATGTAATCCGGGTCGATGTCAGCAGCCGCGGCATCATCACCCGCCACATCATCGCTTGGCGCGATGAACAGGATCGGCGCGCCCTCGTCCACCACGATGCCGGGCTCGGCCGCAAGCACCTGCACGGTACCAGCGCACGGTGCCGTCACCCCGTGCTGCATCTTCATGGCTTCCAGCACAGCCACTTCCTGACCGGCGCGCACCACATCGCCTTCGGCAACGCCAATAGACGCAAGCAATCCCTGCAAGGGCGCAATCGCCCCGGTGGTACCGGCGGGCGCATCCATATGCACGGCGGCGGCGGTTACTTGCGGCGCGTCACCAGCAGTGCGTAGTCCTGTATCATTGGCAGCAGCGCTTGCAAGCGCTTCCGCCTGCCGCTCGATAAAGCGTGTGTCCACGTCCCATGCAGCAAGATGCGGGTCAGCGAGCAGTGCGCGCAGATAAGTCTGGTTGGTGGCAACGCCTGCAATGGCAAATTCGCCCAGCGCCCGATGCGCGCGGCGCATCAGCCCGGCAAAATCCTGATCAGGGCTGCGCACAATCAGTTTCGCCAGCAATGAATCGAATTGCGGGTTGGTGCTGTAGCCGGCAAAGCCGTGACTATCGACGCGAATGCCCGGACCACCCGGCGCATCAAACCGGCTGAGCGTTCCGCCACCGGGCTTCACGGTGCCGTCGGCGCCCATGGTCTCCGCATTGACGCGCAGCTGCACGGCACTGGCGCGCGGGGTCGGCAGATCTTCAAGGCCGCACTCGGCAACCGTCTTGCCCGACGCCAGCGCAAACTGCGTAGCTACAAGATCAAGCCCGGTGATTTCCTCGGTGACCGTGTGCTCCACCTGAATGCGCGGATTGCATTCGATGAAATAGAACGGTGCGTCGTCGCTATCCGTTGACGCATCAAGCAGGAACTCAACCGTGCCAAGCCCGCGATAATCAGCCGCCTCACCCAGCCTGATGGCCGCATCCAGCAATGCCTGGCGGAGGCTTTCAGCCAGATTGGGCGCGGGTGCCAGCTCAATGAGTTTTTGATGTCGGCGCTGGATGGTGCAGTCACGCTCCCAGATATGCGCAACGCTTTTGCAGTCACCGGCAATCTGCACTTCGATGTGCCGCGCCTTGGGCAGGTAGCGCTCCATATAGACGGCGCCATTGCCAAACGCGCTTTGTGCTTCCGTCGTGCATTGAGCAAAGGCCGCTGCAATATCGTCAGCGGTTTCAATGATGCGCATGCCGCGTCCGCCGCCACCGGCAACCGCCTTGAAGATGGCAGGTCCATCGCCAAGGCTCTTGAAGAAGGCCAGGGCCTGCGCAGCGTCTGCGAGCACTGCCGACCCTTCGATGACCGGCAGGCCGTTTTCAACCGCAAGGTCGCGCGCCGCCACCTTGTCGCCGAGCCGCCGCAATGAAGTTGCGTCCGGGCCGATGAATATGAGCCCCGCCGCCACGCATTGCGCAGCGAAATCAGCGCTTTCACTCAGCAGGCCATACCCGGGATGCACAGCGTCGCAGCCCTGCGCCTTGGCGATCTCCACCAGCGCCGCGCCGTCCAGATAGGCGGCAACACCCGCCCCCTTGAGGACGACACTCTTGTCGGCAAGTTGGGTGTGCAGCGCGCCCGCATCATCTGGTGAATGAACGGCAACGGTCCCGATACCCAGCGCCGAGGCGCTGCGCACAATACGAACGGCAATCTCGCCGCGATTGGCGATCAGGCATTTTTGAATGGATGTCACGGTTCCGCCCCGGCGAACTTTTTTACTTTTTCGAGGCGCATACTGGCAGGGCGCGGACACAATCAAAAGACCGCATTCCTGCGAGATATTGCCTTCCCCTACGGAAATCAGGCGTCATCCGCCTTGAAATGGCCATCCGGCACCCTAACTGACATCTTGTCAGTAACGCTAGAATATTGTTTTGTGTGGATAAATTGACCAGCCCCATAGGCCGCCGCGCAGGCGCCAAGGTCCCAATCACTGCAAGTCAGGTGAGAAAAATGACAGTTCAGGCCATCCCACAGCCGACTTCTTCAACCACAAAAGCGGAACACGTGGATGTGTTGATCATCGGCGCAGGCCTTTCCGGAGTCGGCGCAGGGTATCACCTGCAGGCCAACTGCCCGGACAAGAGCTACGCCATCCTAGAAGGCCGCGAGACCATGGGCGGCACGTGGGACCTCTTCAAATATCCCGGCATTCGCTCTGATTCGGATATGTACACCCTGGGCTATTCCTTCCGCCCGTGGACCAACGCCAAGGCCATCGCCGACGGCCCGTCGATCCTCTCTTATGTGAAGGACACGGCAGCCGACTACGGCATCGACAAGCACATCCGCTACAGCCACAAGGTCATCAGCGCCAACTGGTCCACCCAGGACGCATTGTGGACCATCCACGCCGAGCGCGGCCCCATGAAGGAGCCGGTGACATTCACCGCCAATTTCGTGTTCATGTGCGGCGGCTATTACAATTACGATGAAGCCTATACGCCGGACTTTGAAGGCCGCGCGGACTTCAAGGGCGAGGTTATCCATCCGCAGTTCTGGCCGGAAAACCTGGACTATTCCGGCAAGAAGGTCGTGGTGATCGGCTCCGGCGCCACCGCCATGACACTGGTGCCGTCGATGACGGACAAAGCCGAACACGTCACCATGCTGCAGCGCTCGCCCACCTATGTGGTGTCGCGCCCCGGCGAGGACGCAACCGCCAACTGGCTGCGCAAGCACCTGCCCGCCAAACTCGCTTACGGCATCACCCGCTGGAAGAACGTGCTGTTCGGCATGTATTTCTTCCGCATGTGCATGAACAAGCCCGCCAAGGTGAAGGACTACCTTCTCGGCATGGTGCGTGAGCAGCTGGGCGATGACGTGGTGAAAAAGCACTTCACCCCCACCTATCAGCCTTGGGACCAACGCCTGTGCCTGGTGCCCGATGGCGATCTCTTCGAAGCCCTCAACACCGGCAAGGCATCGGTCGTGACCGATCACATCGACCGCTTCACGGAGACCGGCATCAAGCTGAAATCAGGTGAAACCATCGACGCCGACATCGTGGTGACGGCGACCGGCCTGAAGCTGCAGGTCTGGAACGGCCTCGATGTATCGGTGGACGGCAACGTCATCAAACCCAAGGATACCATGGCCTATAAGGGTTTCATGTATTCCGGCGTTCCCAACCTCGCCTCATCCTTCGGCTACACCAACGCATCCTGGACGCTCAAATGCGACCTCACCTGCGAATGGGTATGCCGCTTGCTGAAGCACATGGATGCCAAGGGGTTCGACCAGGCAACGCCGAATTTCATTTCCGACGATGTGGCCCGCGAGCCGTGGCTCGACCTCACCTCAGGCTATGTGCAGCGCGCCATGGAAGAGTTCCCCAAGCAGGGCTCCAAGACACCGTGGAAGCTGCACCAGAACTATGCCCGCGACATGATGATGCTGCGCTTCGGCAAGCTGGAAGATGAAGCGCTGACGTTCACGAAAAAGCCGCAGGCCGCACAAAAGCCTCGCAGCACACCGATGGCCGCCGAATAACCAACGCCATCCGCTGAACAAACATGCCGCCGGCCCGGGCAACCTGGTCGGCGGTTTTTTTATGCGCGACCGCGCGGACATGCGCCGCATCGGGTGTATGATTCTTAAATGACACAGTTTCATACCGATCCCGGGAGCCTCGCCGACGAGATCATCGCCGCCACCCAAGGCCATATCGTGATGGCCATGCCGCTGGGTCTGGGCAAGGCCATGATCACCGCAAATGCGCTTGTCGCCCGCGCCATGGCGGACCCATCGATCTCGCTCACCATCCTCACAGCGCTGACGCTGGAAAAACCAAAGCCCGGCAACATGCTCGAACGGCGGTTTATTACGCCGGTGATTGAGCGGCTGTTCGGCGACTACCCGCAACCGGCATGGACCGCGCCCCTGCGCGCCGGCACCCTGCCGGACAACATCCAGATCATGGAGTTTTTCTTTCTGGCCGGGCGCTGGCTATCCGTGCCCGCCGCCCAGCAGAATTACATCTGCGCCAACTACACCCAGGGGCTTCAGGCGATTCTCGACCGCAAGCCGAATGTGCTGGCGCAGATCGTTGCTCGGCGCGAGACACCCGACGGCCCGCGCATATCCCTGAGCTGCAACCCGGACCTGTCGATCGGACTGCTGGAAGCGCGTGACAAAGGCCTCATCTCGCCGCTGCTGGTGGTGGAGGAAAACACCAACCTGCCTTACATGGCCGGTGATGCCGAACTGCCCGAAAGCGCCACAGACCACATGCTGACCGGCCATACCTGGCCGCTGTTTGCCCCGCCACGTGAACCCGTCAGCCCCACCGACCACGCCATCGGCTTGCAGATTGCACGCCTCGTGCCCGATGGCGGCACCCTGCAGATCGGCATCGGCTCGATTGGCGACGCGGTGGCCGCAGGCCTCGTCATGCGCCATACCAAGCCCGATGATTTTTGCGCCGCCGTTGCAGCGCTTGAAGGCAATGACATTTGCGGCCCCTGCGACCTTGAACCCTTCAAGCAGGGCATCTTCGGCTGCAGCGAAATGTTTGTGCCCGCCTTCCTCGATTTGATGGAAGCAGGCGTCCTGTCCCGCGAGGTCGACGGCATCTGCCTTGAAGCCGGGTTCTTCCTCGGCCCGTCAGACTTCTATCAACGCCTGCGGGACATGGACGACACCGCCCGCGCCCGCATCGCCATGCGCCGCATCGAATACGTCAACGAGCTGTATGGCGACGAGGAGACAAAACGCCGGGCACGGACGAAGGCCCGCTTCATCAATAGCGGCATGATGGCAACCGCACTGGGCGCTGTGGTCTCAGACGGTCTTGAAGACGGCCGCGTCGTATCAGGTGTCGGCGGGCAGTATAACTTTGTCGCCCAGGCCTTTGCGCTGGAAGGGGCACGATCCATCATTGCCATCCGCGCCACCCGCGGCGAGGGCGACAAGACCGCCAGCAACATCCGCTGGTCCTATGGTCACACAACAATTCCCCGCCACCTGCGCGACATCATCGTCACCGAATATGGCGTGGCGGACCTGCGCAGCAAAACGGACTCCGAAGTCATCGATGCCATGCTGTCGGTCACCGATGCGCGGTTCCAGACGGACCTGATGAACACCGCCAAAGCCAACGGAAAACTGGCCAAGTCCTATCAGCTGCCGGCGCGCTATGCAGACAACACACCTCAGATATTGGCGCAAAGGCTGAGCAGCACTGCAGCCAAGGGCGACTTGCCCGCTTTTCCGTTCGGCACGGATTTCACCCAGACCGAACTGCGGCTGATGGGTGCCCTTGAGCGCATGCGCCAGGCCGCCACATCTCCACGCGCAACTATGCATCTCGCCGCCGCAGGATTTGCCGCCCCCAACCCGGACGAAACCGAATGCCTGACGCGCATGCAACTGGCCAACCCGACAAGCCTGCGTGAGAAACTCTATGCAGCCATGCTGCGCGGCGCATTGCGCGCGCAAGCGGAGTAAGTCACCCATGAAAATCATGGTCACCGGCGGTGCCGGTTTCATCGGCTCGGCCCTCGTGCGCCATCTGGTAAACCAGCCGGACACGGATGTTCTCAATTTTGATGCCCTGACCTATGCAGGCAACCCCCATTCCCTGCCCGCCCCACACACAACACCGGGCTATCGCTTCATCCACGGTAATATCTGCGACCGTCACGCGCTGGCCCAAGCCATCTCGGGTTTTGCACCCGACATCATCATGAACCTTGCCGCTGAAAGCCATGTGGACCGGTCGATCACCGGACCGGGGACATTTGTTGAGACCAATATAGCGGGCACCGCCACCCTGCTGGAGGCCGCACGCACCTATTGGGAAACGCTGCGTGCAGACGACAGGAAAAACTTTCGGCTACACCAGATTTCCACCGACGAGGTATTCGGCAGTCTTGGGGCTGAGGGAACGTTCTCCGAAATCAGCCCCTATGCTCCCAACTCACCTTACGCCGCCAGCAAGGCGTCGGCGGATCATCTGGTGCGCGCCTGGCACCACACATATGGGCTGCCCGCCCTCATCAGCAATTGCACCAACAATTACGGGCCTTATCAGTACCCTGAAAAATTCATCCCGCGCCTGATTGTCAACGCACTGGCAGGTGAACCGCTACCGATCTACGGCACCGGCAAGAATGTGCGCGACTGGCTCTATGTAGACGATCATGTCGACGCACTCATGGCTGTTGCAACGCGCGGCACGCCGGGTGAGACCTATGCCATCGGAGCCCATGAGGAACACGAAAACCTCGATGTGGCCACACGCATCTGCGCCGTCCTCGACGAGATGCGGCCGCGCCCGAAAGGGTCCTATTCGGACCTCATCACCCATGTCACGGACCGCCCCGGCCATGATGCGCGCTACGCCATAGACGCTGCCAAGATGCGGCAGCAACTCGGCTGGCACCCTCGGGAAACCTTCGACACCGGCCTGCGCAATACCATCACCTGGTATCTCCAGAACCCCGCATGGTGGGAACCCCTCCTAAACGCGGACACCTGAAGACTGCATGGTCGCATCCGCTGCACGGCTCTATGCTGTGGAAACGAATCAGTAGTGCGTCCAAACAGCGATCGCCCCTGGGCCATAGAGCTTCCCGCTCCCCCCTAACTCAGCACGAGACGGAACGCATGAAGGGCATTATCCTTGCCGGCGGCAGCGGCACCCGCCTTTTCCCGGTGACACAGGCGGTCTCAAAACAGCTCCTGCCCGTCTATGACAAGCCGATGATCTACTACCCGCTCAGCACCTTGATGCTGACCGGCATCAAAGACATTCTCATCATCACCCGTCCCGATGACCTTGCGGCCTTCAAAAGCCTGCTGGGTGACGGCAGCCAGTGGGGGATAAAGCTGAGTTACGTGACCCAGCCGCGACCCGACGGGCTGGCGCAGGCTTTCACTCTCGGGAAGGACTTTCTGGCCGGCGAGCCATGCGCACTGGTGCTGGGCGACAATATTTTTCATGGCGCGGGCCTCTCCGGCCTGTTGCTCAATGCCGCGCATGTCAATGAGGGTGCCACCGTCTTCGGCTACTGGGTCGGGGATCCCGAACGCTATGGCGTTCTCGAGCTTGACGATCATGGCAATGCACTGGGCGTTGAGGAAAAACCCGCCAAGCCCAAATCAAACTACGTGCTGACCGGCCTTTATTTTTTTGACGGAGATGTAAGCAGCGCGGCTGAAAGCATCACCCCCAGCGCACGCGGCGAACTGGAAATCACCAGCCTCATTGAAATCTACCGGCGCGCCGGACGATTGAAAGTGGAGTTTCTGGGGCGCGGTTATGCCTGGCTTGATACCGGCACCCACGAGACGCTGCTACAGGCCTCGCAGTTTGTGCAGACCATTGAAGAACGCCAGAGCCTCAAGATCGGCTGTCCGGAGGAAATCGCCTACCGCTCCGGTTATATCTCGCGTGAACAACTGATCGCGATTGCCGAAAGCTTCGGCGAAAGCACCTACGCGGATTACCTGCAGTTCATCGCCCGCAGCCGTATCTAGCCGCCTGCCGACATGGTGGCTTTGGCCGGTTCACCGATCAGCTCAAGCAGCTGATCAATGCGCGTCTCTTCGTCAAAATCTGCCAGCACGCGTTTGCGGCCTGCGTCGCCAATGTCCGAAAGCCGCTGCGGATCAGATAGAGTCGCCTCAAGCCAGCCTCCGATCTCTGCCGGGTCCTGCGGCAATGCCAGAAGCTCCGACCCAAAGTCGAACAGCTCAGACAACCACTCGGTTTTAGAGGTCGCGGCAACCGCCCCCTGCGCCATTGAATCAACAATGCGTTCGTGAAAATCGAAATAGGGTGCGAACAGGTTTGGACAAACCTGTGCCCTGGCATAAAGCGCAGGAACATCCTCATAGGGAACAGACGGCAACGCGGTAAATGCGTCATCAGGCCTCCGGTCCATCGCCACCCAGTCATCACCGACAAACGTCACCGGTAACTTGCGCAGTTCCTCGACATAGTTCCACCGGAAGGTATGCCGCGCGGCAAGATCAAGCAGCCGCCCGGCATTGATTGCCATTTGCCGGTTCTCAACAAGCTCCATCACCCGGCTGAACCCACCACGCATGAAATCTGCCACGGGATCCGCCGCCAGATTGCCTTTCCACCGCTCAAGAAACTCCTTGATGATTTTCATCACCTGCCGCGGGATATCTTGCGCGGCAAGGAACGCGTCCGGCGATTGAGCATGCCCGATCACGATGGTTTCAATATCGCGGGTCTGCGGGGCGCATACATCGTCCCGTGAGACCGCGCTGGTGTATAGCCGTGTGTCTGTCCGCACGCCCAGCGATTGCCGCAGAAAATCCTGCTGGTTGCGCGTGCAGACATACGTCACGGTGTTCTTTGGAAACGCCGCAATACGCATGGCATGGTGGATCGGATGGTCACCCAAAAACACAGCATAGGGGCAGCCAAACACCTCAACCAGCTGACGATCGCCACCCACCTTGATCTCGTGACCCCACCCCTGATAGCCGACGAAAAGATCAACAGTCTTTGGAAGGGTGATTTCCTGAAGCCTGGTAAGGTCAATCACCATCACTTCATGGCCGCGCGCTTCAAGCAGCCGCGCGTCAAGCAACACCCGGTTGCTCATCACATTGTTGGCGCTTGCGCCATTGAAAAGAACAATTGAAGCCACAGCGATAATTTCCCACCCACTTTTTGCCAAGCAACGCTACCGGTGCGGGCTTAACGCTCCGTTAAGCATGAATGGAGCGCAATGCCGACCGATGAAAACGATCGCAATCATGCAGCCCTATTTCGTGCCTTATGCAGGCTATTTACGTCTGTTCGCGCAGGCGGATCTGTTCGTTGTCTATGACTGCGTGCAGTTTCCCCGCCGCGGCTATGTCCACCGCAACCAGCTGCCGGATCGCGACGGCAATCCGCAATGGCTGACTCTGCCGTTGGCATCGGCCCCGCGCGACGCCAAGATCAACCAGATTGAATTCACCACTGATGCGCCCGACCGGCTGGCATCACAACGGCGCAAGTTCCCCTCACTTGAAGTGCTGCCCGAGCAATGGGAGACACTCTTTGCCCAGGTGCAGGGCCCGTTGGCGCCATGGCTCGAACAATCGCTGCGCATCACCTGTGAGCAGCTTGGCATCACAACACCGATGCGGCGCTCCAGCAGCCTCGCAGTGCCCGATCACCTCAAGGGGCAAGACCGGATCATCGAGATATGCAGACAGCTGGACGCCACAACCTATGTGAATGCACCCGGCGGCCGCGACCTCTATGACGCAACGGATTTTTCAGCACATGGCATTACGCTCACGTTTCTGCCTGCCTATGACGGGCCGACCTGGAGCATTCTGCAGGCGCTGCAAACACACGACAGCACGGTGATCGACAGCTGTTTCCTCGGGGATAGAGACTGATGCCCAACCAGCGCATCGCGTTAATGCAGCCGCAGCTGCCGCCGGCACACAAGCTGTTGCCCTATCTCCGGCGTATCGACGAAAACCGTTGGTATTCAAATACAGGGCCTCTGGCGCGTGAGTTTCAAACCCGGCTGGCAGATGCATTCGGCACCCCCGGAAAATCCGTCGTGCTTGCCGGCAACGGCACGCTTGCCCTGCAACTGGTGCTCAACGCCACCGCACGCGCAGGCCGCACAAAATGCCTTTTGCCCGCATGGACCTTTGCCGCAACGCCGCTGGCCGCCATCCATGCGGGGCTTGACCCACATTTCGCCGACATCGATCCCGCCACATGGGCCCTGTCGCCCGACGACGTGCTTGCACGTGGCGACCTGACCGAGCTTGCAATGATCCTGCCCGTCGCACCCTTCGGGCGCGCGCCCGATGTGGCAGCATGGAACCACGTGACCGATAAAACCGGCATCCCGGTTGTGATCGACGCTGCCGCAGGCTTTGACGGATTGGTGCGCGCACAATCCGCCACCGACGCCTCCATGCCCATCATGGTCAGTCTACACGCGACCAAGACGTTGGGCATTGGCGAAGGCGGATTGATTCTAACCCGTAACGGGCAAATCGCCGATCAACTCGCACGACTGAAAAATTTCGGGTTCGACGGGACACCCGTGTCGCAGGCCACCGGCACCAACGCCAAATTGTCCGAATACCACGCCGCCGTGGGCCTTGCTGCGCTCGATGCATGGCCGGACAGGCGCCACGCCCTGGCGCAAGCCCATGCCCATTACACACAGCAGATCAATGGCATCGACGGCGTCTCATTGATGCCCGGCATGTCCAGCGACTGGACTTCGACAACACTCAGCATCATCACCGAAGATCCTGCCGACAAGGTAATCGCGCGCCTTGCCGCCCATGACATCGAAGCCCGGTCATGGTGGGGCCCCGGCTGTCATACGCACCCGGCTTTCAGGCACCTGCCGTCCGACCCGCTGCCGCATACGGATGCTCTCGCCCCGCATGTGTTGGGCCTACCCATGTCACCGGATATTTCAGACTCCCAGATCACACGTGTGTGTGACGTCCTGCGGGGCTGACTAGGCAAGCCACCGCTTGCAGGCTGCTGCCAGCATCGGCCCCAGCTGCGCGCCATGCTGCGGGAACAGATGCGCCTCGATGGCTTCAAGCTCCATCAGCAATAGTTTTCCTTGATGCGGCACCACATCCACGCGCGTTGCCAGCGCGGGCGCAGGCATAGTCGCCAGAAACGCCCGACACGCCTCTATTTCATCCGGGGACGGAGAATAGGCTTCCTCCCGCCCGCCATGATGGGTGTGGATGAGATAGTTGCCCGGCGCGGGGAGTTTCCGCAGCGCGTGCGAAAAATCATTCTCGACAAACACGAACGACAGCTCGCCTTCGTCCAGAATACCCGGCACAAAGGGCTGCGCGAACTGCGCTGTGGGCACGATCTGCGCACCGTCATCACCTGCCGCCACCCGCTGCATGCCGAACCCCCCACCACCAAACAGCGGCTTGAGGATGATCTCATCCGCACCCAACGCATCGCGCAACTGCTGCACTGTTGTATCTTGTGTTTCGACAAAGGCGCTGGGGATCACCGGCAGGCCGAGCGCCTCCAGCTCCGCTAGATAGCGCTTGGACATGTTCCACTTGATGACGCGCGGATCATTGGCAACCGGCGCAAAGCGCTGCGCCTCATCCAGAAACGCTGCAAAGGCCTGCGGCTTGTCCTTGTAGTTCCAGGTGGTGCGCACGAAATAAAGGTCGAACCCGGCAGTCTTTGGATCGACCTGCTCCCAGTCCACCTCGACCAGCTCCAGCCCAGCATCCGCAAAGGGCGCGGTGAACGCATCAAGTTCACGCTCATGCTCGAACGCATCCACCCATTTGTCCGGCGATGTGGTGAGATTGTGCGCGCAGCACAGAAAGGCAATTCTCATGAGCGTGGTCCGCAGCGTGGTCAGTTGGCAACAGGCGTGGCGCGCACTTTAGCCGGGACGCGCTGCAAAGCACATATCCCTGACACCCGGCGCTATGGGCTGTATGCTCTATCGTCAGCATGCAACCGCAGATCAATCAGGGGACGGAAATGTGGGACCACAAATGCGTTTTGGGAAGTATCTGCGCCGGGATCCTGCTGGTGCTTGGCGCCTGCTCGGAGCCTGCCGACACGCCGGATAGCGCAAACGGCGCAGACGACACAAAAGACACAAAAAACATTGCCGCCGTCGTCACCCCGCAGCCCGAAGAAACAACCGCCCGCGCATATCCAGCGACGCCCCCCCTGCTCACCGAGCGCGGCTATGGCAGCATTGCCATCGGCGACAAGGCCGACGCGACCGCGCTTCAGTTTGACGTGCTGGAAGACACCTATGACTGCACCCACGGGCAGCTTGCCGGCCATGAGCGCGTCTATTTCATGGTCATCGGCAGCGAGGTCGCGCGCATCGACATTGAAGACCCGGCGGAGGATCGCCTGCCCAATGGCCTTGGCATCGGCAGCACCGGCGACGACGTGATCGCCGCCTATCCCGATGCCGAGATTTCACCGCACAAATATGTCGACGATGCGCATTACTACGAAGTGACCCTCGACAGCGGCCTTGGCCTGGTCTTTGAAGAAACCGACGGCCGCGTCACCAGCTTCCGCCTCGGGCGCTTTCCCGAAGTCGGCTATGTGGAAGGGTGCTCGTGAGAGCCTTCGCCTAGGCGCCAGCTACTCCGCCGCCTGTTTGCCGTCGCGCCGCTTGAGAAATTTGTAGAGCTGCGCGTCCCAATGGCTGGTGGCGGCGAGCTTGGCACGCTTGGTCCACGGCTCCCAGCGCGGCGCGCCATCCTTGCCTGAGACACCTTGGGGATGATCGCCCAGCACCGTGACGCGCTGGATCACCCGCTCGCCGACAAAATCATTGATGACGAAATGCTGCGTCACGCGGTTGTCCCACATGCCGATCATCCCCTGCTGCCAGTTGATGCGCACGGTGAAGCGCGGGTTCTGCACCCAGCGCGTCAGGAAGGTGAGCAGCGCCTCGCTCTCAAACGCATTCATCTCGACAATGCGCCGGGTGAAATGCTCGTTGACGTAAAGCGCCTTCTCGCCGGTTTCAGGATGCACCCGCACGACGGGATGGATCGCCATCGCCTCGCGATTGCCATGCGGGCGGGCATCATGCAGCGCCGTCAGCCCGTCCAGCATCTCCTGCATCGGCGCTGAAAGCGCCGCATACGCCGCAATCAGATTGGTCCACATGGTGTCGCCGCCCGTCTGGGGACACGTCACCATATTGAGGATCGACATCAACGGCGGACTATCCGTAAACGTCAGATCCGTATGCCACTCATCCGCGATGCCACCCTGACTGGCCGCCAGCTCAAAAATATGCGGGTCCGGCGCATCGGGTTTGGCAAGATTCGGATGCGCGCCCTCAAGCTCCCCGAATTTTTCGCCAAGCGCGACATGCTGCTGCGGCGTCAGATTCTGGTCCGGAAAGACGAGGACTTTGTGCTGCGTCAGGAGAGATTTGATCTCAGCGGTTTCAGCGTTGGTGATCTCGGCGAGTTTGAGGCCGGAAACTGAAGCTCCGAGGGAGCCTGCCAGTTCCAGAACTTTCCAAGCATTGTTCATTGCATCTTCCTCCCAAGGACTGTGCAGAAAATTGGCCCACAAATTGGCAGATGTCGACGGTCATCTCGGTAGCTTAAAGTTTGAGATAGTCTGTTTGCAGAAAGACAGGCAATATAAGCGGCGGACAAGAGACACATGTGGGGTTTACTTAGCCTTGATTGACATCGATTTAGATAAGTATGAAATAAAGCAGCCAAGCGATGATGTGGAAGTCACGGCCGCAATGGCATTGGTCGGGAAGGCAACTCCGCCCATGCAGCATTTATTTCTATACTCCGCTGATGAATGGGAGGTTTTTCTCGAAGAGTGGGCACATTGCCAAAAAGGCGTTTATCATAAGGTAGTGAATCTCGGCGGTTCTAGTGACTACGGGATCGACATTGCTGGCTTTTGTACAGACAAAGGCTTTGAAGGTGATTGGGACAATTACCAGTGCAAGTATTACAAAGGCGCTGCTCTTACCCCAGGGACCGCGATTCCTGAAATCGGCAAATTGCTGTGGCATGTGCACGAAAAAAAAATCACCCTACCTCGCAAGTACTATTTCTTTGCTCCAAAGGATTGCGGGCCATCGCTCAAGAAACTGCTGCTCAATCCCGAAAAATTAAAGAATGAATTGCTCTCAAAGTGGGACGACTGGTGCACTGAATCAATCACCACAACGCAAACAGTCGAGCTTGTCGGCACATTTGCCGCGCTTGTCGATACCGTAGACTTCTCAATTTTTCAGTACAAACCAGTTCTCGAAGTAATCGAGGAACTTCAAGGCACACGGTTTTTCATTCCGAGATTTGGGGGTGGATTTCCGGACCGCCCTGCATCAAAGACGCCGCCAGAGCTCCCCTTGGAGAAAGAGTCCCGATACCTCTCACAATTGTATGAAGCCTACTCAGACAAAGAAAAAATGCCTATTGAGACTACCAATCTAGCGGATCATCCAAAACTTGAACAACACTTCGAACGTCAACGAGAAGCATTCTTTCACGCAGAATCTCTTGATGTATTTTCACGCGACACAGTTCCGCATGGCACATTCGCTTCCTTACAAAAGGAAGTGCATTCAGGTGTTGTTGACGTCTGCCAAAGTGCTCACCCGAACGGATTTGAGCGATTAGGTGAAGTCGTAAAAACGGCCAACACCCTTAGCCTCACTGCAAATGGGCTTATACAAGTCACAAAGCTCGAAGACCGACGCGGCATTTGCCACCAATTGGCAAACATGGACGAATTGGTTTGGGTGCCAGATGATGAGTGACGGCTCCTATTCAACAATAGTCTTCAATAGCTCTCTTGAGACCGGAGTCCGCTCGGTTTGTATTTTGACGGCGGGATTCTCGCTCAAGTTCGACCTCCAGCAGATGCTGGCCTTCGATCATATCGTTGTGCATACGGGGGATATGCCCAATGGCCCACCAAGCCTCCATCCAAAAGTTCAGCAGAGAAATGGCGAACTTCTTGTGCGCCGCCCGATCGTTCAGCGTGGGCTGGATTTGATGGAAATAAAGGGCTTGGTAAGAAGGGAGATTTCCGAGGAGGGAATAACTTTCAGCGCCTCTGAGTTTGCCCCCGTATTCGTGGAGAGTTTGGAAAACCAATACGTCAAAGAATTGATGGAGCGATCCAAATGGGTTGTAGATACATTTAAGGACCTAGGAGACGGTGTGTTTTATCAGGTCTTCAACACAGTGTTTGATCGCTGGACGAGCGAATTCCAAATCGTTGATGTCAGTTTAGGGGGGCGACTAGCATGAGCACTGCGATGCATCTATCCCATCTGATCTTCACAAGCTCACTCAAAGACGACGCCAAGATATCGTTTGGTCTGGGTCTCAATCTGATTTACGGGCCGTCTAACACTGGAAAATCATCAATTTTCGACGCAATCGACTTCATGTTTGGAAGGACGAGTCCGCTTAAAGAGCTGCCTGAACATGAAGGTTATGAAAGTATTTTGTTGGGCCTCACATTCTCGGATGGGCAGTCTTGCACCTTGGTTCGAAGTCTCTCAGGCGGCGACATAAAGCGCCTCGATGGATTGCATGAGACAATGCCAGATAGTGGCGAGTTTGAAATTCTCAAACCGAAAAACAAAACGACAAAGCTTCGCGCCCTACCGGATTACATTTTTGGTTTGCTTGGGTTGGAAAACAAGGCGCTCAAGAGAAACAACAAAAACCAAAAAGAGCGACTAACACTCAGGAATTTTCTGCCACTTTTCTTCGTGAATGAGACGGACATTCAGCGAGAGAGTTCGCCCTATATCAGCGTTCAATTCATCAAACAGACCGTCGAACGATCCCGACTAAAGCTTGTACTTACGGGCACAGACGACAGCGCATTAATCCCCGAAGAACAAGAGAAGCAAACATATTCTCGACAAGCGCGGATCCAACTGTTGTCCGAACTAATTGAAGAGCAAGAATCCAAAATCGCATACGAGATTCCGGATACGGATACGCTCGAGGCTTTGGAAGATCAAAGAACAAAACTCGAAGACACCCTTAGCGCAGAGGTTAACGAGCTTCAGTCTACTGAAAGTGAATACCGCCAGCACGTTGCAAATAGAAACCGCCTGCGCGAAGAACTCAATTCTCGCGAGCTAAGGTTGGTCGAGATTAAAGAGATGCTGGGGCGGTTTAAGCTTCTCAATGAACAATACAAGACCGACACAAAGCGACTGGAAAACATCAGCGAGTCCGGCACATTGATTGGTGCATTACCGCTTGCTGCAACGTGTCCGATTTGCGGTGCGAATACCGAAGGTGACCGCGCGCATGATCATTGCGCCGCTAACATTGATGAAGTTGTCGCGGCTGCGGGCGGCGAACTTCGCAAAATTTCAGTTTTGGGTTCTGAGTTAAATGGTGTGATCGAAAAACTCCGGAGCGAAGCAGAAAACTTGCAATCCAATATGCCGCCAGCAAGAGAAGCGCTATCGGCTTCAGAAGCCCAAATCCAATTGATAAGCCCACTGGTTGGTCAGAAACGGAGCCAATATTCAGAGGTGCTCACAAAAAAGTCTGAAGTTGAGAAGAGCCTGAGCCTCTTTGCTGACCTACAAAGCCTGCAGGAAAGGCAAAAAGAGTTCGAGGCGGAAGCTCCCGCACAAGACTCCGAAGAGACACCGGATACCCAGCTGCCTACCCATGCTCTGTTCGAGTTATCCAAGATTGTCAGCAGTTTCTTGCAGAAATGGGGTATCGCAAATTCAGCGCAGGTCCATTTTGACAAAGAAAGTAACGACTTCGTAATTGGCGGGAAACTCAGGACAAGCAATGGCAAAGGCATTCGCGCGATAACTCATGCAGCTGCAACACTGGCACTAGTGCGTTTCACGGAAGAAAAGGATCTTCCATTCCCAGGCCTAGCATTATTGGACTCTCCACTTCTCGCATATGAAGAGCCCGAAGATGCTGACGATGACCTATCGGGCACGGACGTGAATCTTAGGTTCTTTCGCGAGATGCAAGCCTGGGATACTCGCCAAACAATCGTATTCGAAAACAAGCGATCCATCCCTGCAGAATTTCAAGAGGGCGAACAGGTCACACACTTCACAAAATCCTTGGAGATGGGAAGGTATGGCTTCTTCCCGCGGGAAGGCACGCGGGCCGGTCAATAATACCGGGTCGCCGATGCTCATGAAAACAGGTGGCGGGGTGACAGGGATTTGCCCCCTCGGCTCGCTGGCACACAAAGGTTGTCGATGCCGCCCGTTCGGCCACGCCGAATGCTAGTCCTTAAACCAACACCATTCCCAAACACCCAAGCCATCCTATGCAGCCTCCGGCGTGCGCACTACACCCGCGTTGGCCTGGTGCCGCCCTTGCCGTAGAGATTGACCTTGAGGCTAGAGATACCTTCACCTGCCGATGACATTGCGTGCGTTTTTAGCGACTAATGCCAATTGCAAAGCCCGGTATTTTGGTGTGGAATAGGCGTCAAATGCGACCATCAAGGGCCGCTGTCGCATTCGATACCAAGAAAATCGGCCTGACCCGGGAGCGATAGTCATGGATGAAGACGAACGCGTAGAAAAAACAGCTGGTGCGTATTTTGCCGAAAACCCCGAAAAGGCCGACCTTGAGTTCTTTGGCCGGGTCGCCCATGGCGACCGCCGCGGGTTTCTCAAGGGCGCGGGCCTGACGACGCTGGGCACGATGCTCGGCATGGCCATTCCCTTCCATCGTAATTACCCCCAAGGGCTGATCCCCGCGGCACTGGCGCAGGAAGATGTGCTGGTCGGCAAGGACGGGCTGACCCTGCTCAATGACCGCCCGATCAATGCGGAAACCCCGCCGCATCTGCTCGATGATGCGATAACCCCGACCAATCGCCACTTCATCCGCAACAACGGCGTGCCGCCGACTGAAATGGACCCGGCGACCTGGGAACTGACGATTGACGGGCTCGTCGACACGCCGATGAAGCTGTCGATCGACGACCTGAAAAGCCAGTTTGAAGTCGTGACGATGGCGCTGGCCATTGAATGCGGCGGCAACGGCCGCGCGGCTTTTGACCCGCCGGCCAAGGGCAACCAGTGGACGTTGGGTGCTGTCGCCTGTTCGGAATGGACCGGCGTGCGGCTGAAGGACGTGCTGGCCAAGGCGGGCGTCAAGCCAGAGGTCGTTTACACCGCCAATGTCGGTGCTGATGCGCATCTCAGCGGCGACCCGGAAAAACTGCCAATCTCCCGCGGCGTGCCGATTGCAAAGGCGATGACGGACAATGTGCTGATTGCCTTTGAGATGAATGGCGGCGCGCTGCATGCGCAAAACGGTGCGCCATTGCGCCTCGTGGTGCCCGGCTGGCCGGGGTCGTGCTCGCACAAATGGCTGACGCGGATCTATCTGCGCGATCAGGTGCATGACGGCCCCAAGATGACCGGCACGGCTTACCGCGTGCCCAACCATCCGGTGTCACCGGGCGAGGATGTCGCCAAGGAAGATTTCGTCATCATCGAGCGGATGCCGGTGAAATCCCTCATCACCAGCCCGGAAACCAACACCGGTGCCAGCCGCAGTCTGGAAGTGCGCGGCCATGCGTGGTCGGGCGACCGGACCATCGAGGATGTCGACATCTCGATGGATTTCGGCACCACATGGCAAAAGGCGGAGCTGGATGCGCCGGTGAATGACGGTGCGTGGCAGAACTGGCGCATCAACCTCGAATTCCCGCAGGCGGGCTATTACGAGGTGTGGGCCCGGGCGACCGACAGTGAAGGCGATATGCAGCCCTTCGCCATCAACTGGAACCCCAAGGGCTACCTCAACAACACCATGCATCGGGTAGCCGTGCGGGTCGCGTAACCGGCCACGCTAATCGACTTGTAAGGGCGGGAGATGTCTCCCGCCCTTAATCGATTGAAGACAAGGAAATGACCGCACATGAAAACCTCAAGCCTCGCTAGTTTCGTTCTGCTGATCGCCGGTCTGGCGCTTGCGCCTGCATATCTTCACAGCGGCGCCAAGGCGCAAACGCCCGAAGCGGAAGAAAACGAGTTCGGCGTCTTGAAGGTCGCCGACGGTGTCGAGGAAACCTATTACAACTGCGTCGCCTGCCACTCAGAACGCATCATCTCCCAGCAGGGCCTCACCCGCGATGGGTGGGACGAGCTACTGGTCTGGATGGTTGACGAACAGGGCATGCACGTGATCGAGCCCGAGGAGCGCGACAAAATCCTCGACTACCTGTCAACGCACTACAACATCGACCGGCCCAACTTTCCCCACTAGACGGGGCATGGCCCCCTGAGCCTACGCCGCCTTGGGCGTACGCACCTGCACGCGCGTCGGCTTTGTGCCGCCAAGGCCATAGAGGTTGACCTTGAGGCTGGAGATCGCATCCACCAGCGCGTTGGGGGCGATCTTCTGCTGGCCGGTCCAGGCGATGTTGGGGAAGCGGTCGAAGATGCGCTCATAGGCGATGCGCAACTGCATCTGCGCGACGCGGCTGCCCAGACATTTGTGAACGCCATGGCCGAACGCAATGTGCTTGTCCACATTGTCGCGCATCATGTCGAAGCGGTCTGGGTCGGGGAACATCTGCGGGTCGCGATTACCGGCGCCGTACCACAGCACGACTTTTTCATCCTTGGCGATGCGCTGGCCGTTGAGCTGCGTATCTTCCATCGCCGTGCGGCGCATATGCTTGACCGGCGAAATCATCCGCAGCGCTTCCTGCGACATGCGCGGGATCAGTTTGGGATCATCCAGCACCATGGCGCGCTGATCGGGAAACTCCGTCATCAGACGAATTGTGCCCGACAGTGAATTACGCGTCGTGTCATTGCCGGCAAACACGATCAGCAGCCACGACCCGTCGAGGAATTCCTGCGGCAGCAATTCACCATCAAGCTTTGAGTGCGCGATGATCGACAACAGGTCATGCCGCGGATTTTTGCGCCGGTCCGCCATCACGCGCTCGCCATAGGCAAACATGTCGCGCACGGCAGGTGTGAAGCGGAACGGGAATGTCGGCTCCGACAGGAAGGTGCGCAACGGATTGGCGACGAATTGCGATGCCATCTCCAGATAGTGCATCCACTCGACGATCTTGGGCCGGTCTTCTTCCTCGACGCCCAGCATCTCGCACAGGGTGAACAGCGGCAGCTGCGTGGAGAACACATCCACGAAATCCACCACCGGGCCTTTGGCCTCAAGGTCATCCAGAAGTGAATCGACCTTGCGGCCAACCTTCTCGCGGATCGAATCCACATAGGCTGGAATGAAGAAGTCCTTCTGCTGCACCCGCAGTTCCATGTGGTGCGGCGCATCCAGATTGATCAGCGCGTTCAGCGCTGCGGGCACCAGCTTGTCGGGCTTCCACAACGCGCGCGGGCCGATCGACATGTTGATGCTGCCGCGCTGTGACGAATAGGTCTGCGGCGCAAGCTCAACCGTCTTGATGTCATCATACGTGCTGATCGACCAGAACCCCGATGCGGCTTTCCCCACGGGCTGCCACATGACGGGCGCGGTCTCGCGCATCCGGCGGTAGAAGTCATGCGGCTGCCCTTTGGTCCAGGCGCCCGGGTTCCACAGCTTGAAGTCGTCAAGCATGGGATAGACCGCATCATTCACCGGCATCTGCGCGCCGCTGTCGATCAGAACGTCATCACTTATGAGCCGCATCATGTCCTCCGTTATGCATAGTGCTAATGCAGATGGGGCATGGAGACAATCAGCTAGAACGCGCGGTTTGGCGCCCACGCGGCACCACAAAAGCCTGCGCAATATGAGGGTCCGCCACACGGCACACTACTGACGCAGGGGAAAGCAGGTCTTACAGAGGCAAGGACAATTTTTTATGCCGGGGACTTCGTGCAAGTATGCTGTCGGAGAGCTGAAGAAAAAGACGCGCAATCCGGTTCTCATACCTCAAGGAAAACCGCCAAGGCCCGCATACCGGAACATCAGCCGGTGCGGCGTGTTGTTCAAGTGCTGTTGCCTGCACCGTCCCGTAACTCCAAAACAAGGATACCGCCATTTTCATCCGGATCGGTTTTGAATTTGTTGTCGAGTGCCCGGCTGCGACACCCATGGTGCTGGCCCTGTGGCCGCACACCTCGTTGGAGCGACGCATCATCGGATCGACCGACATCCGCACCGAACCTGAAACGCCGATCGAAACCTATACGGATATGTTCGCGAACAAATGCGGCCGCATCGAGTTGCAGGCAGGATCAACGACGCTCTGGTCCGATTGTCTCATCGAAGATAGTGGTGCGCCGGACGAGTATAACTGGAACGCCCGCCAGCATGAGATCGTCGATCTGCCCGTCGAAACGCTGACCTACCTGGTCGCCAGCCGCTATTGCGAGAGCGACAAGCTCTCCATGCTGGCATGGGAGCTGTTCGGCACGACACCGCCCGGCTGGGCGCGGGTGCAGGCGATCTCCAACTGGGTGCACGGGCATATCAGGTTTGGGTATGAATATGCCCGCCCGACAAAAACCGCCATCGATGTCCTCAATGAGAGCACGGGTGTCTGCCGGGATTTCGCGCATCTGTTCATCGCCCTGTGCCGGGCGATGAACATCCCGGCGCGCTACGCCAGCGGGTATATCAGCGACATCGGCGCCGTGCCGCAGGGTGCCTGCGATTTCTGCGCCTGGAGCGAAGTCTTTCTGGACGGGCGCTGGTACACATTCGACCCCCGGAACAATGAGCCGCGCATCGGACGCATCCTCATGGTCCGCGGCCGCGACGCCGCCGATGTGGCAATGATGACCACCTTCGGCGAGCACCAGTTGGCGCGATTGCAGGTCTGGACCGATGAGGTGGCTGCGGACATGCCCGAAAGCGCATATCCAACACTGCTCCAAACGCGGCCCGCATCGGAGGCGCTGACTGTTGATCAATCCTCCGGCCGCCTAAGCCTCGACGTTCCGTCAGACCACGTGTGATCTGACCAGGCAGGAGCGCATCAAACCCACCCGGTCCGCCGGTGCCAACCCAAATATCCGGGGGTTCGGCCACACGCCTCATCGCTGATGCTCAGGAAACACAGGTGGCGGAGGGAACGGGACCCCCGTCGAACCTTCTCTACCTTGCGCCCTGCGGAAACGGTGTGATGAGGCGGGAGTACCCATTCCAGATTGATCTTCGTCAATCCTGAGTCCCCGGAAAATGCTACCGGCCATGGCATTTCAATCCATCAGGAGGACTGGCCATGAGCCTCGCTTCACAGACAAGGACACCGCACCGCATACCATCGACCGCACTCTTCGGCTTTCTGGCCGTAACGTTTCTGATCACATGGGGGCTGATCGGGGTCTACCTGATAGCCCCGGAGATGGCCGCCGCCACCTTCGGCGAAATCAGTGGCTCACATCCCTTCTACTTCCTGGCAACCTGGGCCCCCTCGATATCTGCCTTCGGACTCGTGCTGTTCTACACAGGGACTTCGGGCCTGCGCGCTTTTGTGTCCCGCCTGTTTCTCTGGCGCGCCTCGGTCGGTTGGGTCGGCTTCATCATGATCGTCGTTCCCCTGGTCTTTGTCGCCGGTTCACTGATCAAGGGCGGTCCGATCCTGGCACCGATCCCCCCCGAGGGTGCGGGTGCCATGATTGCAATCCTCTTCATGATGTTGTTTCTCGGCCCGCTTGAGGAGTTCGGCTGGCGTGGCGTGATGCAACCCCTGCTTCAACGGCACATGGCGCCGATCTGGGCGGGCCTTATCGTCGGCGCGACCTGGGGATTGTGGCACCTGCCGCCGTTCTTTCTGTCGAGCACCGTCTATGCCGACTGGAACTACCTGCCCTTTTTCATCGGAAACGTGACGCTCGCGGTTCTGGTCACGCCGATCTTCAACTCCGCGCGTGGCAGCCTGCTCTGGCCGATGCTGTTCCACTGGCAGTTGATCAACCCGTTCTGGCCCGATGCGCAGCCCTGGGACACGATCATCCTCGTCGGCGTCGCCATTATCGTGGTGTGGTGGAACCGCGATACGATGTTCACCCGCGCGGGCGCTGTGACCGAAGTGGTACCGCCAATGGCGAGCACCGTCTCTCGCCCGGCGGAGTGACGGGGATGCGTGCGCGCGTTCTGACCGCCTTTGCGATTGCTTGTGCCGCGGCCACGACCCCGCTGATGGCACAAGATGGCCCGGACCTGGCGGCGCAACTGGAAATTGCACTCGTGGACTTTCAGGAGCGCTCTGGGTTTCCGGGCGCAACGGCGGCCATCGCCTTGCCCGATGGGACGATTGCCGTGGCGGCCGTCGGTCTGGCCGATGTCGAGGCCGGGCGCGCGATGACGTCTGCGACACCGATGCTGGCGGCAAGCATAGGCAAGACCTTCGTCGCCGCCATCGTGCTGGCGCTGGAGAGTGAAGGGTTGGTCGCGCAATCGGACTTGTTGGCCGATCACCTCGGAGACCGTCCATGGTTTTCTGACCTGCCAAATGCGGAGACCATGACTGTCGGGCACCTGTTGCACCACCGCGCCGGGCTGCCGGATCATCCGCACCTGCCGGAGTTCAAGGTCGCCGCTGCGGCGCGGATTGCGGAGGGTGGCGATGGCTTCACGCCCGAGGAGGTCTTGGGCTTTATCATCGGTCAAGAGCCCCTGTTCGCGCCCGGCACAGCCTGGGCCTATAGCGATACGGGATACATCCTCCTTGGCCTGCTCATCGAAGAGATGACCGGGCGCGCCTACTACGATGTGGTGCAGGAAAGGTTTCTGGCTCCGTTGGATTTGGCCAACACGATCCCATCCGACCGGCGCGAGATTCCGGGCCTCGCGGTCGGCTACACCATCCCGGGCAATCCCTTCGGGCTGCCAGAGCGCACGGCGGACGCGGAGGGTCGGCTGGTCTGGGATCCGTCCGTGGAATGGACCGGTGGCGGGCTGGCTTCGAGCTCGCATGATCTGGCGCTCTGGGGGCATTTGCTGTTCGGCGGTGCCGCGATGGATGCCCCCTATCTCGACCGGCTGCTGGACGGGGTGCCGGTGTCGCCCGACGCACCGGGCATCCTCTACGGCGCGGGCGTGGCGATCTACGCCGACACGCCACGAGGGCCGGTTTATGGCCATGGCAGCTGGATCCCCGCCTATGTTTCCAGCCTGCGCCACTACGGCGATCATGGCGTGACCGTCGCGTTCCAGATCAACACTGATGCAGGCATTATGGACGAAAGCACGGACCTCGTGCCCGCGCTTGAGGCGGCTCTGGCAGACCTCGCCGTCGCGTGGGTCACCGGTGCCTTGGACCAGACCAGAGCCGCGGCGTCGAGGCTTTCACCCGACCTAGGGAAATTCTGGTTGCGGATCGAGTTGGCGAGCCGCCGTCCGAGCCCCGCGCCTGTGATCTGCGTGCGCCAGGCATTCTTGAGCCCGCTCCCCGCCTCGCGCATGGCGGCTGTCACCGCGCGCTCAGGCGTGGGGTCACCCAAATGAATGACGCCAGGCACACGCGAACCGGTCCAGATGGCCCAGGGCGCTAAAACCGAGACATCTCCAATGAAAAAAACAGCATTATTCGCTCCGATCGGCTCCATTCTCGCAGTGCAGATCGCGACCGCAGGCGTTGCTTCCGCCGAAGACCTGACCCGCGAGTCGCGCGCCCCGCGCCTTGAGGAGGTTACGCTTGGCGAACTGCTCCCAACCGCTCTGCTCGACCAGATGACGCAGCCCTGGCATTCCACCTTCGAACTCATGGAACGGGGTGACGAGGGCGCGATCTGGCTGACCACCGAATTGACTGTCGATGAGCGTCCCGGCGTCATTTTTTCCCTGTCCTACCTGGAGCAAAGCGACGGCGTGTTCGCAACCATGTATGACAGCGCCGCCTCCATGATCGACGACGCACGAGAGGGCAAGCCTGTGGTGTCTGGACCGATCGATCTGGAGTTTCCCGACGGCCTGCCCTGCGTGGGCTATGAGGACGTGGCGAACATCAATTGCCGGGTGGGCGAACGGGCGATGCTGCAGTTCACCGCCAACGTGATGGGCATGGTGGATGGAGAAGCCCAGTTCGTGCCGTTGGCCTATGCCGATCTGAAGGAAATCTTCGCCACTGTACCCTTCGAGCGCTTCGAAGCGATCGAAGCCGCGCGCTGAGCCTTCCTACGACTGTACGCAGCCTGCACATAGCCTGCCCCCCGACCGACCGTTTTGGAGCTTCATCCATGCTCAACGAGCAAAGCCTCACCCACGAAGACCGCAACCACTTCGTTACCATGCCTACGCCGGAAGACAGCGCCCTCGCGCGCACTGCCGTGCTTCAACTGATCGCCGACCTGCCCGAGGAGGATTCCCACTGGTTCGTGCTGGTTACGACGCCGGACATTGTGAAGGCGGTGACCGGGCAGGACGTGCGGCCAGGTGCAGCAGTGCTTTACGATCGATACAATTATCGGGAGATGCTGCGCTTTAGGATGCGGCTGGGTGAGTAGCGGGCGCATGGGCCCGCGCTCCGCGATTGCTGCCCTCTTTGCGGTAGCGCTGATTGCTGCAACGGCAGCGGCGCTGCCTATTGGGCCTGCTCGGTCCCAGGGCGCTTACCATGCGCAGGGCCTGGGGTTGGGGCTGGACTTGGAGGCGGCACGGCAGGTCGAGAAGGCGGTGGAACTGGTTACGCTGTTCATCGCCGAGCACATACGTAGCTACCGGCTTGATCATGGCGCGCTTTTGAATGATGCCGCTGCCGCGCGGCTTTATCTGGATGATCGGTTGGCTGTGGACGGCCTGCAGGAGCGACTGGGGTTTGATCCAGTTTATGGCGGGCGGGACTCGTTCCTTATGGCACTCGCCATCTTCCCGGACCCGGACATGCCGATCCTGCAGCGTGAAAGCCAGGTTCGTGTCGAGATGACCCATTACGGGCTGAGCGAACGCTTTGTCTACTCGCTGGTTCGGGTCGATAGCGGGGACTGGCAGATCGTCGACATCTACGCGGTGGACGGCGATTGGTCGTTGTCTGTCCTGATGCATGAACGCCAGATCCCGTTTGCGACAACGGGCGAGCAAGAGATCACTCTGTTTTCTGCACCCTGATCGCAGACGCGGGCCAAAACAGAGGCCTGTATCGACATGAAACGAGTGGCCAATGGCAACAGGGTCCAAGACGGAAAAGGGGTAAAGAATGGCTGAAATGGGCGCGGCGCAGGTGGCCAGTGCATCCTTGTGGGATCCGTTCGATGGAACGATTGCCTTTGTGCAGGATGAGGTTGCCGATCCGGGCAAAGGAATCGAGATTCCTGGTGCCATCAAGACGTTTCTGGGCATCATCGCCATCGCATCATTCCCGACGATCCTCGTTGGTCTGTTTTATCGTGACGCGCTGTATGTTGCTGTCGCCATGATCATTG
>Ga0307929_1000765_pt1 | contig 28933 bp, 14 predicted proteins | sample AceLakmetage1330_FD_203160 | JGI IMG/M metagenome (GOLD analysis project Ga0307929, IMG submission 203160) | Saline water microbial communities from Ace Lake, Antarctica - #1330 | ecosystem: Environmental > Aquatic > Non-marine Saline and Alkaline > Saline | place: Antarctica: Ace Lake...
AATCATGCCGACAACAATTTCACCCTCCTCACCGTAGCAGGCGGCATACATGCCAAGGAGGTAAGGGTGAACATGGAAGCAGGTGGTGGTGCCGACTTCGTTTTCGACAGCGATTATGACCTTCCCGCCATTGATGATGTTGACGCTTTCATCCAAACCAACCACCACTTGCCCGGCATCCCCTCTGCCGATGAAATGAAAGCAAAGGGCATTGATGTTGGTGAAATGCAGGTTAAACTCCTTCAAAAAATAGAAGAGCTCACTTTGTATGTAATTGAGCTGAAGAAGGAGAATGAGGAGATGCAGGAAGGTAATGCAGAAATGAAAGTTGAAATAGAAAAACTTAAGAGGAGGTAGTGATGAGAAAGCGTAATACAATAGTTGTAACAATTATCTTAATAATGGTTCAATTGTGTGCCTTAGCGCAAATTCGTAATGAATATGGGCCATTTAGGTTTGTTTATGAAGGTATGATGAACACAAATAACATGGCTGAGATTGAATTCATTGATACAACAACAAAAGAGGTCATTAGTACCTTCAACCTAATCGACAAGAATCCTTTTAATCATCTTGATTACCCAATAATAAACACTTCAAACCATGGTAATATTTTTAATCTTTATGATTTAAGTAATATTGAGCTAAAAAATGTAGGCATTCCTGGCCAAACCTTTTATTATTTAAAGCCTTATTCCTCATCCAGTGTCATTAAAAGTGCCACATTAACCACATATCATACATGGGGCATTTTTGAAGATACAACATTGGTGGTGAAGCTTACTGCAGAAATAAGGGAGTATGACTCTTTTATTGCACTGGCAGATATGTTTTACTTCCTGGATCAAAAAGGAAATGTTATTACTACATTAAATGATTTTGATTACAATATCGGAGAATTTGCAGTTACAGGGCAAAGATATTTTTTATGTGCATATGGTGGACCGGGGCCGTCTCAGTTAGGAGAATTTGAAAATTTTGGATACCTGGCTTATGATATGATCAGTAAAGAATTGATCGTTCAACAGGAATTTGAAAAAAAGTACCAGGCTATTGGTGTAAGGGGATATAAGGGCTTATTGCGGGTTGGATTAATTGATGATGAGCATACGGAAGATCTAATATATTTTGATTTTACTAAAAATAGGAAATATCTCAGAAATTTACATGATAAGGTATTGTTTTCAATACGAGAAACTAATAAAGATGGAATTATCTACCTGAATGATGGGGGCATGGATACACTTTATTTTGAAAGAGATTTTAAGGTGGAGGATATACGATGAAATTAAGAGTCTTTACCATACTACAGTTTTTTATTGTTTTCTTCCTTCAAATTACTTTACATTGCCAAAATGATCTGTATCATGTAAAGTATCAGTCAATCAAGAACGCAAACGCAACTCCACCTACTTATAATGCTTCTACCGAATTTGATGTATCACACATTTCATCTGATTACGGCAGAAGGCATTATAATTCCCAAAGTGCTACACAGTGGCATAGGGGTGTTGACTTTAATTTAAACCATGTGGTTGGGGATCATATACTATCAATAAATAATGCGATAATAGAAAAAATTTATGGTGGTTACGGCTATAAATACATTATAACCAGTGGGGAGCATCATTTCGGCTATGGTCACATTTTCATACATCAAGAACCTCCTTCTGCAGGCTTAACATGTGGTGATATGGTATTAAAAAAGATGGTTGGTAGTGACAAATATGCAATCATTAATATAACTGATATGACGGCGATGGGTTGTATTGATGGAATAGAAAATCCAATTGTAGAATATAATGGCCAAAATATTAATGTGACTGATGTAGTAAATGCAGATCAGCCAATTGCAATAATTGGTAGCTCTGGGGCAACTAATGTGCACCTTCATTTATATATGTTTTATGATGTTTGTTTGGCAATTCAAACCACAACTTCAGGTAAAGGTCAGCATAATAATATTACAAACGATCGGGATCCAATGCAGGTTATTTCTCATCCGGAGATTTCCTATTCAGTAAACATCGAGACAAACGGACTCGAAATTAACGGGCAACATTTTATTGATGAAAATAATGTAGTGATATTTCCAGGGGATGATGAAATTTCGCTTATGGTTCACTGGGAAATGGATAATGCTACACCATCTGGTTCTCGGTTTACCAATGCTGTTATGGATGTTGACGACGTTGCATTATACATTAAAAAGAGCTATTTGCCGGATGACGATTATCAATTGATAACAGGGAAGTTAGTAGAATCTTTTCTTTCACATGGGGCAAGGATGAATAGTCAAATCCAACCAATTATGGCAAATAGCACATATGGTTTTCCGGCAAACCCACCGGATAATACTCTAATCAATATGGCCAATGATACTTATGGCTGGGATGGCTCAACTACACGTACAGGTATCGACCCCTACGCCTACCGCGACGGCAACAACCAAGCCCACGACGATTACTATTTTTCTGATTTTTTTACACGAGTGATTGATGAATACAATTTGGAAGCTGGTATAGAGAATTTTGATGTTGCTAAAGCCAACGAAGAAGCTAAATACAAAGATGGCATATACCAGCTTTTTGCGAAGGTAACTACAGTACGCGGTGATGAGTATACTTCTATGGAATGTATGGCACAACCTCCTGAAATCATCATTGACAACTTCCGCCCATACATCGCCAAAGTAAAAATTACCCAGGATTGGCCGGGAACTAACGAACCTGTTACATTTTACGAGTATGAGTGGGCTTGGAATCCCAATCTCGGACAACTCAATGGTGTTCCGGTAAAAAACATTGAAGGACTTATCGGCTTACCTTTTAACATTGAAATTGAATCGAGTGAAATACTCAAAGACTGCAAACTGGAGATTTCGTCGTTAGGTATTGGCAAAACTCCTGGGACACAAGATCAAGAAAATCCATATTTATGGAATTTACAGGTGTTAGGAAACCCTGTGATGGGACCACATACATTATCAATTACCGGGCACGACATGGCCAATAACGAACTACAAACTGAACCCGAAGAAATACCCATCAGGCAGGCCCCGAACAATGACAGCGATAACTGGGAGCCTGAACCAAACCCCGGCCCGGTCGAGAAACATACAATCAACTTCGCTTCTTACGATCTAGCCTTCACCTTCGAGCCCGAAATTATAGAAGCCGGTGTAGAAACCGAGGTTTACATTGTCAACAATTCATCAGGCTATGAAGGGGATAATTATTTGTGGTATTGGTTTTTTAGTGGTGAAACATCACCCACATATTTTGAGGGTAGAAATCCTCCTTCTGTTACTTATTCTGATTACAACCTACCTGGCACCAAACACATTGGTGTGATCATCTTTGATGGTGGGCAGTCAATTGCCGAATTAACAAAAGACATTCAAATCATCGACCCGGCAACCTACCTGCTTGTTGATTTTGAAGCCGAAGGAACAACAGACAATGATGAACTCTATGGCAACTCACCCCTTACCATCAACTTTACCGTTGCTTCAAGCGGCATCCCCATCGAATGGTTGTGGGATTTTGGCGATTACTGGGGCGAAAGTACCGATCAAAACCCCACATATACCTTTGAAAACAATACAGGCTCACCCCAGCAATACACTGTATCGCTACAAGCTTGTAATCCTGATGACTGCGCCGTGGAAATGAAAGAGGCTTTAATTACGGTATATCCCCAAAGCGCCACGCTCGACCCCTGGGCTAACTTTAGCTATAGCAAAACCAGCCTGTTTGCGCCCAGCACTGTAACTTTCACCAATACTTCCACCGGTGAAATTGATACGTACGAATGGGATTTGGATGGCAATAATATTTTTGAAACAACTGTTCAGAACCCGGGGCCTCAACCCTACGGTGCAACTGATATTGACATATCGCTAAAAGTTACAAATACCGACACAAAGAAATTTGATATTTTTTCGAGGCACCTGAAAATATACGAAGCCCCCAATTCGGGTTACACGGTTGACTTTAGTTGGGATCCAAACCCGGCTACCCAAGGCAATTTAATCCACTTTGATGAAGATGTAACCGGGTTTTATGCTTCATACAATTGCAAGTGGATTGTTTACGATCCCTCGGGCTTTAAGGTTTATGATGCTTTTATCCAAAACCCCTACCTCAACCTTTACGAAACCGGTTCCTATTCAGTTACCCTGGAGGTGTACGATTTTTATGATACTTTCCTCGGTGTGTGCTCAAAGCAGGTAAATATAAACCCGCCGGCCCTGGTTGCTGCACCAGGTGAAATTGTCCCGGATGATATTAGCTACATGGCTGGTTTTGGGCATTCTGTTTCGATAGATGAAAACTTCGCGGTGGTAGCTGCCAATGCATTCGAGCATAATGGCGAGCGTACCGGGGCAATATACATTTATGAGTTTCACCACGAAAGCCAGACATGGTCAAAAAAACAAGGTCCGCTTGTACCTGCTGATGTAAAATGGGGAGACAATTATGCTTGTGCAGTTGGCATTTCAGGTAACTATATCGTAGTTGGGGCTGAAAGGCAAACCAATGATCCAAGTCATGAAAGGGCCGGGGCAGTTTATGTATATCATTACAATGGATCCACGTGGAATTTAATGCCTGATAAATTAATCCCCGGGGATGCCACATATAATGATAATTGTGGATGGTCACTAAGTATTGATGGTAATTACCTGGTTGTTGGAACATCTGGTGGTACTGTATTTCCAGATCCTGATAGTATTGGTTACAATGGCTCAAAAGACCACCAGGGAAAAGCTTACATTTATAAGCTTGAGAATAATACATGGGTTGAAAAATGTAAGATCTTTGATGAAAATGTGTTTGTTAAAGATGGATTTGGGAAGTCTGTTTCCATTTCGGGTACAAGGATTGCAGTTGGATCGGATCATGATAAAGCCTTTGTTTTCGATAGGGTGACAGATGATGTCTGGGAGCAAAGTACTATTGACCTAGCGGGTAATTCTAATGATGAAATTGTAGTTTCGGTAAGTAATAACGCATTATTGATTGGGGATCATACGGAATGCTATGGGTCACCTTCTGTTTCACGAGGTGGGAGGGCTTATATTTTTGAGTTTGATAATGGCCAATGGGATATGGAAATTGATTTGCCCCATATCGTACAAAGACGTGCCCATTTCGGATTTTCGGTAAGCATCAATGGGAGATACGCCGTGGTTGGCGTCCCTGGTGAGGATGTGTTTGGAGAATATTCACATTCAGGTGCGACATATATTTACAGAAAAAATTTTAATGATTTTTGGAATTTAGCTGAAAAAGTTACTCCAGAATATTATTCTAATATCAGTTATGAGTGCACTCAATATGGGGCTTCCGTGTACTGTGGCAATCAGAGTATAATTGTTGGGCGGCCTGGTGAATTTTTGACATTTCCCTGTGGCACTCCCGAAAACTTCCCCGGTACTGTAACCATTTTTTCCAACTATATTTATCCCTGCGACAGGATCATCAGTGAGGATGATTATCATCCATCACCCAATACGTATCCCGAACAATCAGCCGGCTACATTACGCTTGGCGGTAATCCACCCGGAGAGGTGTATTTTCAGGAAGGTGTGGACATTGCTTATTTGGGTGGGGATATTTTGCTGCAGGATGGATTTACAGCCGCAGAGGGTTGTAGCTTTTTGGCAAAGGGCATGGCCTGTGCCTACCAGCCGCCACTTAAAACACAAAGTATTTACACCGGAAGTAATGATGTTGAAATTGTGGCTGAGATGGTGGATGAAATTATTTTGAATGCTGATGAGATCATTAATGAAGGGCGAGAGATTAAGCTTTATCCCAACCCAACATCCGGCACTATTACAATTGAGGGAATTAATGCCAACTCAGAAATATCAGCTTATAATTCATTCGGGAAACAGGTCTATTTTGATAACAACTTTAATCATTCATTTATCAATCTCTCACCCTACCCCAAAGGTATCTACCTGCTCACCATAAAAACCAGCGAAGGTGTGTTTACCGAAAAGGTGGTGCTGCAGTAGGTGATAGGTGTCCGATGTTTGATGTTTGATATTCGATCTTTGGTGTCTGAAACCGGCACCCAATACCAGCCGTCCGTTTATTACGGCTTTCTCTGCGTCCTCCGTGCCCTCTGCGGTTTTAATTTTATCTTTGAAGTTAAGGGAGAGGATCGAAAGCAGGGAATCGGCCCCTTCCCTTTAAATTTGCTTGAAGTCCCAGCTTCAGGCAATAAGCCATTCAATATCCAGTTATTCTTCCCCACAGTATTTTTAATAATTTAATGCTATCCTGGTAAAAGGATAATCCATTGATGAATTTGATGTTAAACCCGTTAAGGTTTTTTTTGTACCTTTGCGCGCTAAAATTAACCAATCTTCGATTAAAATGAAAAAAGCGAAAGTTCTGTACATAATGCAAGAAATTACCCCGTATCTCGACGAAACTCCTATGAGCCATATTGGCCGCTATCTTCCGCAGGGAGTGCAGGAAAAAAGCCGAGAGATCAGAACTTTTATGCCGCGCTATGGCAACATCAACGAACGCCGTAACCAGTTGCATGAAGTGATCCGTTTATCGGGGATGAACCTCATTATCGACGACAACGACCACCCACTCATTATTAAAGTGGCCTCCATTCAGCAAGCCAGGATGCAGGTTTATTTTATCGACAATGAAGATTACTTCCACCGCAAGTCAGTATTTACCGACAAGTCGGGTAAATTTTTTGAAGACAACGACGAGCGCGTCATTTTCTTTGCACGTGGTGTTTTAGAAACTGTGAAAAAATTAGGCTGGCCACCCGATGTTATCCATTGTCATGGATGGTTTACAAGCCTGGCTCCGCTCTACATAAAAAAATCCTTCAAAGACAACCCGCTGTTCAGCGATGCAAAAGTTGTGCTTTCATTGTATGATGACGACTTCAACGAAAGTTTAAGTGACGACTTTACCAAAAAACTGAAATTTGGTAAAATAAAAGAAGCCGACCTTAAAAACTACAAGCTCAACAATTACGAAGGCTTAATAAAAGGCGCGATAGATCATGCTGATGCATTCGTTATGGCTAGCGAAAACATCAACCCCGAACTTGAAAAATATGCCCGGGCGCAAAATAAGCCCATACTCGAATTTCATGGCAAAGATGATTACATCAATGCTTACAATGAATTCTACGACCAACTTATCGAAGAAGAACAATAGTAATTTCCTTCTGATTTTTTTGAATAATTAAACATCTCTTATCGATCTATGCTCAAGCGTCGGACAATATTTTACATCCTGATATTTACTTTGCCTTTTCTGATGGTTAACTGCAATAAAGATCCTGAAAGGATTGGTGTTGACTTGCAGCCGGAAGATGATAGATTAGAAGTTTATGTAAGTGACACAACCTCTGTTTATGCCTATTCGGTTTTGGTGGACTCTATCCGTACAGATGAAACTTCGGTAAGTATGCTCGGGAGCTATTATGATCCGGTTTTTGGTTCATCCACTTCAAGCATCTATACACAAATCAGGCTTTCGACAACCTCGACTACTTTTGGCCTTGATCCGGTTTTGGATTCGATTGTTTTGGCATTTGAATATACCGGCAGTTACTATGGCGATACTTCATACATGCAAAACTTCAAAGTCTTTAAAATAAGTGACGATGAATCGATTAATGGAGATAGTGCTTATTATTCAAATCAGGAACTCCAGTTAGCCGAGGAGATTGCAAATGTTTTTATTCAACCATCGCCAAGCGACAGCGTAATGGTGGATACACTGAAATATAAAGCACAGTTACGTATTCCCCTAAGTGAAGAATTTGGATATGCAATATTAAATGCTGACACAGCAGATCTCGCCTCTAACGATAAATTCCTGGAGTTTTTACCGGGGGTTTATGTAACTTCGGAACAGAAACACTGGGGCGGGGCCATATTGGCTTTCGACCTGGTAGCAGTAAATTCCAGGATGTCCATTTATTATTCGAATGACGACGAGGGTGATTCGCTTTCTTATAATTTTACCATTAGTACAGGAAATGCACGTTTTATGAACTTTGAGCAGTATGGTTATGATAATGCTGATGCATCGTTTAAGTCACAGGTGATTAATGGGGATACTGCGCTTGGTGATGAGAAACTCTACATGCAAGCGATGGCAGGCGTAAAAGTCAGATTTAAGTTTCCTTTTATCAAAGATTGGGGAACGGAAGGTGCTATTGCCATTGATGAAGCCAGGCTAGTTATCAATAATTATAATCCTGATGATGAATTTGCAGCACCTGGCGAATTAGTTGTACTCCAATTGAACAATGATGGCACAGCTGCGTTTATACCTGATCAGTTTGAAGGTACAGGCTATTACGGTGGGCAATATGACGCTGAAACAGGCGAATATTTTTTCAGGATATCAAGATATGTTCAGTCTCTCCTTACCGAAGAAGCAGAAAATTATGGAATGGAACTGGTGGTATCGGGTGGTTCACTGATGCCAAATAGGTCGCAGTTGGTTGGCCCGAACCCCAACCCGGTAAATGATCTTAGTAAAAGATTAAAACTAAAGATAATTTACACTGATTTAATAAACTAAATTTTCGTTTAAAAAATGTGTGGAATAGTAGGTTACATTGGCCCAAAGCAGGCTTATCCAATTCTGATTAGCGGATTAAAAAGGCTTGAGTACAGAGGATACGACAGTGCAGGTGTCGCTTTCATAAACGGTGGGATAAAACTTTACAAGACCAAAGGAAAAGTTTCGGACCTGGAAGCCCATGTTAAAGGCAAAGATATTAGTGGCAACATTGGTATTGGCCACACCCGCTGGGCAACCCATGGCGAACCAAATGATCTCAATGCACATCCCCATTTTTCTGAATCCGAAAACCTTGCTGTGATCCACAATGGGATCATCGAAAACTATGATGTAATAAAGGAAAAACTGATTAACGACGGTGTAAGCTTTAAAAGTTTTACTGATACTGAAGTCCTCGTTCAGCTTATCGAATACATTTATCATAAAGAAGATGTTAGCCTGGTTAAGGCAGTTCAATTGGCATTGTCGCAGGTTATCGGGGCTTATGCCATTGTTATCCTGTGCAAAGACCATCCGGATACTATTATTGCAGCTCGCAAGGGAAGCCCCCTTGTTATTGGCATTGGAGAGGGCGAATTTTTCCTCGCTTCGGATGCTTCACCAATTGTTGAACACACACGCGATGTTGTATATCTTGATGACGAAGAAATCGCAATTATCCGGCTTGACAAAGAGATAGAGATCAAAACTATAAGTGATCAGAAAAAGACACCTTTTATTGAGAAACTGGAAATGGACCTTACAGCACTCGAAAAAGAGGGTTACGACCATTTCATGTTGAAGGAAATCTTTGAACAGCCCAAATCTATCCGCGACAGTATCCGTGGAAGGATTAACGTTGGGAAAGATACCATTTCGATGGCCGGGATTATTGATAACGCTGAATTTTTCCAAAAGGCGAAACGCATTATTTTTACAGCAGCAGGTACTTCCTGGCATGCTGCCCTGGTAGGGGAATATATTTTTGAGGAGTTGGCCGAGATACCTGTTGAAGTAGAATACGCTTCAGAGTTCAGGTACAGAAACCCAATTATTAACGAGGATGATATTGTAATTGCTATTTCGCAGTCTGGCGAAACTGCTGATACACTCGCTGCAATGCGGCTTGCAAAGTCAAAAGGTGCTTTGATTTATAGTATTTGTAATGTTGTAGGTTCGACTATTGCACGAACTGCTGATGCCGGTTCATATACACATGCGGGCCCCGAAATTGGAGTTGCTTCCACCAAAGCATTTACATCACAGATTACCGTTATTTATCTCATTGCCCTGCTGATGGCCCAAAAAAGAGGCAAAATATCGAAGGAAAGATTTTTAAAGTTAATTGATGCATTGGATAAAATTCCGGCCCTGGTTGAAGAGACACTGAAGATTAACGACCAGGTGAAAGAAATGGCAAAGGTGTTTACCTATGCGCGCAATTTCCTATACCTTGGCAGGGGATACAATTTCCCGGTTGCACTTGAAGGTGCCCTAAAGCTTAAAGAAATTTCTTACATCCATGCCGAAGGCTACCCGGCAGCCGAAATGAAACATGGCCCAATTGCACTTATCGATAAAAAGATGCCGGTGGTGGTTATAGCTCCCGCTTCTGCAGTTTACGATAAAGTGGTTTCAAACATCCAGGAAATCAAGGCGCGAAAAGGGAAAGTAATTGCTATAGTATCTAAAGGGGATAAAACAGTATCGGCACTTGCCGATTATGTGCTTGAAATCCCTACCACTATGGAGATATTTTCACCATTGATCACCGTTATCCCATTACAACTTCTGTCGTATTATATTGCAGTGATGCGCGATTGTGAAATCGACCAACCACGAAATCTTGCGAAATCGGTAACCGTTGAGTAGGCTGTTTCTGCTAAGGTTTTTCCACGATTTTAACCTATCTTATTTTTGAAAACTATCTCTGGTATGACTTACTCCGGCATTTATGCTGGTGATTAGAAATGCGAATGATAGATGGACTTTAGTCGAAACACTGACTATTTTGGCTTTCCATGGGAATCCCTTCGGGAAAAGCCCAATTTCACAGCTCACATCAAATCCCCCGTACGGGGACTATTAATAAACCTCATTTTCATACAGCCTGTTCAGGGCATGTCAGTTCACTGAATTCAATCCCCACCTTATGCCATAGGCATCCATTAGGAAAAAACGGGGCTATTGAACCCATAGTGACATTAACTGTAATTATTTAGGTAGTTGTATTGCTTACCAAATCCTAATGACCCCATCCCCGGCCCTTCCCCTTCCTGTCCGCCGCTTCGCTATGGCATGCGGAGAGGGGAAGGGAGACCAGCCGCACAAGCGACTGCAGAGCCAGTGCGTTGGCATTCTCCCCCTCAAGATAAAGCCAGCCTTGCCGGCTAGGCAGGTTTAGAGGGGGTCTGTGATAGAAGACATATAACTGGATTGGAAAGTAGGTAGCTAAATAGGGGCTGCTTAAAAATTCGTAACAATTGGGTTTTTATACCATTACATAAATAATGTTGTGCTTAGATGCAAGGTTTTTTGTACGTTTATTCAAAAACCCTTGCATTTAATATCACGGTGCTCTGCACCTTTGTACTACACACCTTCTATTAACTACAAATATTCTCGGTGCGCTGCACCTCATATTATTCTTTTGGTTCAACCAAGTTTTCCAAATACTGCATTTTTAAGCGGCAGAGCCGCGCAATCTTTGTAGAAACAACATTTACCCCTGAAGTCATGTAAGGTGCAAAGCACCGAAATATTTTTATTCTGAGTTTTTCAGCAGGTCCTAAACAATTACCATTAACTCATGATTTATCCAGCTTAGGATTATACAAAAAGGGCATCCCTAAATTAGGGATGCCCTTTTATATTTTTTGTCCTTCGAAAAGGAAAATCTATTCGGCGATCCGGCTATTAATAGAACATTAAGCGGTTGTCGATAATTTCAGTATTCTCTTCAAGTGCCTTGTAGGGGGCATTGGCACTAATTTTATTTTTAAAAGCAGATTCGAGTTGATTTGCATAAATTGCATAAACATCTATCTCTTTTGCTTCTTTAATCTCATCAATAAGAACAACAAATACTGCATTGTTTCCTTTGATAGGTGCTGAAGTTATTCCGGATTTGAGGGTCATCAATTTCCCGATAACTTCATTTTCCCTGCCAAAACCAGGAATGTTCCTTGCCATGAAACTAATGTCAGTGGCTGTATCAACTTTTTCATCCATTCCTGAAGCAATTTGGTAAAGGTCTTCAGTGTTCAGTGCATTGATCCTATCAACCAACACATCAGCCTTTTTAATGTTCAGGACCAATGGCCTGATTTGTTCTTTTACATTTTCAAATGGAGTAAATCCTTCAGGGATGATTTCTTTGAGCACAGCAACAATGTAGCTTTTTTGATTTTCAAATACATGTGAAACGGTTCCAAGCTCTTTATCAGAGAATGCCCAACGAACGATCTGTCTTGGATATTCGATACCTGCAATCCTGTTTGACATTTCATTCAGACGATCGGCAGACCTTTTATTCAGCCCTTGATTAATAACTGTTGTATCAAATTGAGCTAAAGTTGGGTTTTCGCCGGCAAATTCGCTGGCCCTTAAATAAGTATCCTGGAAAGTTTCGTTGCTAGGCTCGATGGCACGGGTAACTATGGCAACCCTTACTTTTTCGATGGGCTCGGTTTTTTCGGTTATCTTGATGATGTGGTATCCCAGGGCTGTTTCCATTTTTTTCACCTTGCCAACCTTTACATCCATACCTTCATTATAAAATAGTGCAAAGCCCGGATTTCCATCAATCACCCATCCTAAATCACCTTTGTCTTCGGCAGCTGTGGGGTAATTAGAAAATTCAACTGTAAGGTCAACAAATTTTTCGGGATCCTTTTCAATTACAAGAAGCAAACTATCAACCAATACTTCAGCTTCTTCCTTCGTCCTTTCACTCAAATTCATGCCTGACGGAGCAGTTGCATACGAAACTAATAATTGGCTCATCATAATAGAGTCAGCACGTTCCTGCCTATCCATCAGCTTAGCGATATTATAAATTTCCTTTTCGATATAAGGGCCCACCATTGTTCCAATGGGTGCCTCAAACATCTCTTTTGCAATACGCACCGGAAGTTCAGTTTCTTTTTTATATGTGCTGTCGTACCTTGTGTCGGATACTGAATTTATAAAAAGTGTAATATCGTCAGTAGTTTTAAACTCGGCATTTAGCTGGTTTACTTCATTTGCAATATCCTCCCGGTCTTTTGGTGAAGGTATAACCTCGAATGTTACATAATCAAGCGACCTGATTTCGTCCTGCTTATAATTGTACTCATGCTCTTCATAGTAAGCCATCAAATCATCGTCGGTAACTGTTACCAATGAATCAGCTACAGAAGCAAATTTTGGGGCAACAAAGCGGAAGTCAACTTTACGGTTGTTGTTGACGTAATCGAGCTTTGCAAAAGCTTCCGGAATTGAATATCCCTTGGTGATTAATGTGTTGTACTTGGTTTTAAGCCTGTCTTCTTTTACCATCGTCTCGAGGCTTAAATACCTTCTTTTCATGTCGGCTGACTGTCCGTCGAGGTTTTGAAGAAATGACTTTACCATTTCAGGATCGTACTTCTGTGTATTGGGGTTGGTGAACGACTGCTGCACGTATTTGTGCGGGTTCTCACCCAATATCTGGTCAGAAAGCTCCTGAGTGGTTACTGTTAAACCAAGGTTCAAGTACTCCTCGGCCATGATGATTTCCTGTACAAACTGATTCCAAATACTTTGTTTTATTTGAAAAAGATCCTGCGCTTCAAGTTTGTCGGTCTTGCGCTGGTCTTTGGTAGCTTGTTCTTGTTCATTTACTTTTTGGAAAAACTCTTGTGAAGGAATTTCAATTCCGCCTACTTCACCAATATAATTTTGTTGATACTGCTGACTTGGTTTTAAAAAATCACCTAAAACAAAAGCAGCAAGGGCAACTCCAATAACGACTACAAGTAATCCCGAATGTTTCCTAATCTGTCCAATTAATGCCATTTTATATCTGTTTTTTTAAAGAGGTGCAAAAATACAATAGAATATGGAACGGGAAAGTTTTTTTTGCAATATTGTTAGGTTTTTGTGCAAAAAGTATTGATTTACTGTTAAATGAATGTGTTTGTCGGAAAAAATAGCTGATTGATGCCTGTAATTTGAATCTGTCATTAAACTCAAATTTTGTTTTCTAACTAATAAATCTCAAAATTCTCACATTGTGATGCCTCTGGCAAAAAACCAAAAACCAAATAAATCCCAAATTCGAAACCTCAATAATCAAAGCTGCTTATGCATTTGAAACTTAATTTTTGTTATTTATCCATACGGACCCGTACGGGCTTACTGTGTGCCGCAAGTTTTGTACTTTGATCCCGCACGTGCGGGATGGTACTTTTATTTAGGATATAGATGATTTTATGGCGAGATGTTAGCTTAATAGTCTTCGATGATCAGCTTTACTTTTTCAATCCGGTTTTCGCTTGCTTCGAGGATGGTAAACGACAAAGGGCCAATTTGGATGGTGTCGTTAAGTCCGGGAATACTTTGGTAATGATGAATGATAAATCCGGCGAGTGTCTCGTAATCGTCAGATCCTGCCAAATCAAAATGGTAGTTTTCGTTGAGATAATCAATTTCAATACGGGCAGAAAATATGTATTCCGAGTTACTGATCTTCTTTTCGGTTAAATCTTCCACATCAAATTCATCATTGATTTCCCCAAAAATTTCTTCAATTACATCTTCCATTGTGATGATACCGGAAGTTCCACCGAATTCATCGACAACAACAGCAATGCTCCTGTTTTGCTGTATAAACATCGTTAACACAGCATTGGCCAGCATGGTTTCGGGGACCACAATAATTTGGCGGGTAATTGATTTGATGGACTTTGGCATTTTGAAAATATCAGCCGAATGTGTGTATCCGATGATATTATCGATAGACTCCCGGAAGATGGGGATTTTTGAATGCCCTGAATCGATAAAAGTATCTCGAAGTCTGTTCACCTCATCGTTTTCTTCAAGGGCAATAATTTCCGTTCTTGGCACCATACATTCCCTTAGTTTCACATTCCTGAAATCAATTGCGTTCTGAAACATCTGTACTTCCTGTTGAACTTCGCCCTGCTTACTAAAGTCAGGCGAAAATTCCCGTAAATAATTGTCGAGGTCGATAGCGTTGAACACAAGACCGTCCTGTTTGAAGTTTATTTTTTTTACAAAACGCTTTAGGATAAATTCTGAGAGGCCAATGTAAATGTAAATGATCGGGTAAAACAAATAGAAGAACAGGTAAATGGGTATGGCAAAAAAAGTAAGTATCTTGTTTGAGTTGATTTTGAATAGAACTTTAGGGATAAATTCGGCTACGAATAATACCAGTAGTGTGGCCAAAATAGTTTGAATAATCAGGATGAGAAACTCATTGTTATAAGCATTCGGAAGCATGCTTTCGATGAATGGCTCGAGAATAACAGCCATCTTAATTCCATAAATAACCAGGGCAACATTGTTTCCGAGCAATAAAGCACCAATAAACTTTGAAGGAATTGCATTGAACTTCGATAAAATCTTTGCACTGATACTGCCTTTGTTTTTGTCAACCTCTATTTTCAAGCGGTTGGAACTGACAAAAGCAATTTCCATCCCGGAAAAAAATGCCGAGAATGCAAGCATAATTAATACTATTGTCCAGTTATCCATTATTTACTTCCAATTCTATAAATGACCACCAATGACCACCAATGACATTCAATGACATTCAATGACATTCAATGGGAAAAACATTTTACTATTAACAAATCTATTAACCTTATGTTAACGGTTGTCTTTATCTTCGACAGTAAGCACCCCCCGGGGCTGAATAAGTTTGTAACTTTTTAGGTTTTCATCCGCCGAAAAACCCTCACCATACATCACACCATCCTTGTTGGTACGTTTTACAAACACTTCCGAATATATTTCTTTTTTCGCTTGATCCCAGATAATATGTTCGGTATTAAGCACCTCATCTTTTGCAAAATCTGTTATCACAACATCATCCTTCACCTCCATCAGCTTTTTCTTTTCCCAGCTAATGCCATAATTCGCAGTAAGCTCCGATTTAACATTCATCAACGAATCGAAGAATAAGAGTTGAAGGCCCTCGGGAAACTCCATGTAAGGTTCTTCCTTTTCGTAGCGGTTAAGTCTTGAACTCAATAGTTTGATCATGATCTTGCCCGAATCGCTGTAAATGACTTCGATATCTTTCGCTGTTTCATCGGGCAATGTATCATCAATATTCAACGATTTAATAGTTTGCATGTCGTTTTCACATGCAAAAAGCATTGCAGCAATAAATATTGCAACAATGCTTTTTGTAATAATTCTTCTAATGTTTTCTATAAAGCCTTTTACCAAACTAAGTTTTGGTCTCATCACGGGTTATTTTGCAGCCCTTACTTTTGTGGTTTCATTTATCCAGCAACCAACAGTATAAGAATCTCCCTCTGCTAAATCGTAAAAGAACAAAGTTTCGGTAACAGGAAATTGCTTGGTGTAAATAGCTATCCTTTTATTTGCAATGTCAACAACTTCTTCATCTGCAGCTTTGGCTTTCCTGTATTTGTCAACAGCAGCCCAGTATGCAGCTTTTCTGCTTAGGTCATTGTCGCCACAATCGGACGCGCTGGCAGCATACATGTCACCTATCATCAGCAATGCATGGCCTTGCCCGGGATTTAAATCAAGTGATTTGCGTGCATAGCTTCTTGCTTTAGGAAAATTATCCATTTGTTTGTAAATGCTTGTTAATAGCAGGTACACATCAGATTTTGTCCCATCGTCTTCAATTTTCAAGGCATCTTCAAGGTAAGGGATTGCATCGTTAAACTGCTCTTTTTTGAACATCATTTTTGCAATCATATAGCTCGATGATGGTGAAGGGTCAAGCTCATTGAGCTTAACGGAAGTTTCGAAAAACAACTCCGAATCGGTGCAATCCTTTTTGTCGAGCATTGCGGTGATCTTTTTAAGCAGGTCAATATCATCAGGTGTTTCGGCAAACTTTTTACTATAGATTTTTATGAGGTCCTCGCAATTAGCATAGGGTTCGAATGTAAGGTCAATATTTCCTTTTACGTTAACCCACTCTGTATGTTTCTTCGATCCTTCAGCATTATTTTTTAAGTTGAAATCGATGATATTACTGAGTTGATCGTAAACATCTACAATTTGTCCAATTTCAATTTTATCGTTGTCCACCATTTTAGAAACTGTACGGAAATAATAAACCAGCACAAATGATTCAGATTGATTACCCCTGAGATCGACAGATTTTTTAAAAATATGATAGGCCTTTTCGTAGTCTTCTGGTGCATATTTAAACAGGTCGGATCCTTTACGTCCTAAAACATATCCTTCACGGCCAAAATACTTAATCCGCTGGTCATAGATTATCATCAGGGTATCAATGTATGCTGATTTAATCTCATCAGTTTTGGCTTCCTTCATATAAAATTCCATCATGTTAAGTCCATCGATATAGGTATTTTGTGATGCCTGGGGGCAATTTTTAAACACCCAGCGCCATGAGCCCACAGCATCGTGTACTGCAGGATTTTTGTATCCGCTGGCTTTCCATTGTTTGTAAAATTCGCGGTATAGGGATAGTTTCACAACGCATTGTGCACTGTCTTTACCATATTTGCCATATTCTTGCGGAATGCTCAATTCATTGCCATTGATGTCGCTTTGTTTTTCAGGTACGATAGCTGATGCATAAAAGCCAAAACCTACAAAGGTTGCCGTTGCTATCAAACTAAACAATACTGCCCAGATTCTTGTTTTCATTTTACTTAACTTTATTGAAAATTCGAGTGTAGTAATAATTTCTTGCTAGTTATATTTTCTCTTAATAAACCACGTTTCCTTAATCGAAACACCCAGTGTAAACCTAATATAATTCTCCTGGATCAAATTAAATGCTGTTGTTCCACGTTTGCCAATTTCAACCGCTAAGTTTATACTTGAATAAGAACGCGGTAATGGCAAACCCAATCCAAAACTTATACCAAACTCGTTAATTTTAGTATTTCTTAAGTTAAGATAGGTTTGATTATACCTTAACCCAAGCCTGTAAGTTACATTTTCGAAGTAACTTCCAACCCCTCCGGTACGCTTTGGTTTATACTCACCTCCTAACGAAAATCGCATGCTGTTTTGAAGTGAATCAGTTACACCGAAAGCCTTATACTTGCTCCAGTTTTGCCATTCATAATCTGCCCCAACCATCCAATTGTTGCCTTTTCGCAGCATAATACCAAAACCGATTTTTTGGGGAAGTGTAAGGTTTCCCTGGTTTTTAATCCTGCTGTCGATAGTGTCTTTAAAAAGCCCGACACTTGTGGCATCACCAAAATATGTCCTGGCAAGATAGGTTTCAGTAGCTTTTATTTGTTGTTGGGGCATATACACTGCACCAAGCCCAAGAGTAAGGTTTCGTCCAATATCTTTGTTGTATTGTGCGCCAAATTCAAAGAATAAATCGCCCACCTCGATGTAATTGTCCAATCGGGTATTGAGCATGTAGGCAGAATCAGGAAAACTTACCAGACGTCCTAATTGAGCTTTACCAAACATGTAAGAGGTTTTAAGCCCAAGGGCTAAATCCTTATGCACCTGAAAAGATAAATTTAAGAAAAATTCATTCAATCCACCGCTGCCCAGGTAATGAAAATCTGTGGCCCCAATATCCTCCAACACCTGTTCATCAATAATATTATACCCAACATTGCTGTAAGGAGTTATCCCAATACTGGATTTAAGCCAATGTGTTATAGGAAACCCAAACAAAAGGTAACCGAGGGTGATATACTCCGAATCGCTTGTCGTTTCATCTGTCCTAAGCCGTCCAAGCTGGGATGCAATTCCACCAGTGAAAACAAATGACAGTGAATCGAAAGCATGGTTGGAAGCCGGGTTGGATGGGTTAATAAAACGCGGGTGACTTATGGCATACGAAATCCCCCCCATTGAATAGTTATAGGCATTTTGCCTGGTAGCCAAATCGCCAACTCCATATCGTGAATAGGGCGAATTGACAGCTATTTGGGATTGCCCTTCAATAAAGAGAAATCCTATAATAAAAAATACTAGAATTATCCTCAATGCCGATTTATCGTTTTTCAAAATTATAATTCAAAATTTCATTTAATCCAATCAGTACCAGATTTGGGACTGCAAAGATGTTACTTTTTAATTTTTTAGCAAAGAAATTCATGTCCCCACCTGTAACTAAAACTTTCAGATCGGGAAAATGCACTTTATATCGCTCAATTATTCCATCAATTTCAGAGGCGATTCCGTTGATTATCCCAGACTGTATCGACTCTTCAGTGGTACTGCCAGTAAGGCCATCAAAATTTCTGTGACGTACTAACGGCAACCTGCTGGTAAAAGTATTCAATGATTTAAACCTTAGTTGCATCCCCGGTGAAATGCTTCCACCAAGGTAATTTTTATCCTGATCGATGATGTCGTAGGTGATGCAGGTTCCGGCATCAATCACAAGGCAGTTAAGTTCCGGAAACATGCTTGCAGCGGCCACTACAACGGAAAGCCGGTCTTTCCCAAGTGTTTCAGGTGTTGCATAACGATTGACAATGGGAACGTTTGTTCGATCTGAAAGTTCAACAAATCTCAAAGGCTCTTCAAGAAAATCCCTCACTCTGGCAGGCACTTCCGAAACAGATGATATTATGGCGCTTTTGAAGTGGTAACTACACTCAAGTTCCTGAAGTCGCTGAACGGTTAATATTTCGACTGTCTCCTGAAATATCAGGTCAAGGCCTTGAAAAACAGCAATTTTCACAAATGAGTTCCCGAAATCAATGATTAATTTCTTCGCATCAACAGTATTCTCCTGTAAGGAAATCATATTTTTTTCATCCATGATAAGCACTTCTTTTTCAGCGACAAAGATAATTTTTACTGCATTAAAATAAAGAAAAGAGAAAAAATATTTGTTTAGTAAAAAAAAACATGAGTATTTTTGCAATCCAATTTTTTGGAGGGTACCATAGCTCAGTTGGTAGAGCAACGGACTGAAAATCCGTGTGTCCCTGGTTCAATTCCAGGTGGTACCACGAAAACCCGGACAGCAATGTTCGGGTTTTTTGTTTTAATCAATCTTTAATTTTATATTTTTGCGCGAAATTAAGGCGATTGATCAATAAATCAAGGATCAGCTTAATGATTTCTAAAATCACTTGCTAACTAAAAAATACTAAATTGCCAATCATTGGTTCAATAATAAAGCGTGCCATCGAGCTTAGAAACATGAGCAATAAGGAGAACCTGAAAGGGTTTGATGGGTGTAAGGCACAGAAGGCTGTTTTGAAAAAATTGTTGCGCAAAGCGCAGTTTACTCATTTTGGCGAGGCCTATGGTTTTTCTGACATACTGAGAGCGAAGGATGTTGTTGCTGAATTTCAACGGCGGATCCCGGTTTTCGATTATAATACCATCCATAAAAAATGGTGGTACCGTTCGCTCAATGGCGAACCTTTTGTGACCTGGCCGGGCCGGGTAAAATATTTTGCACTAAGCTCGGGTACTTCCGAAGCGTCCAGCAAATACATCCCCATTACCAACGATGTTTTAAAATCCATTAAGCGGACAAGTGTACGGCAGCTACTTTCGCTGGCCCAGTATAATTTTCCTGCTTCGTTTTTTGAGCCCGGAAAAGGGATACTCATGCTTGGCGGAAGCACCCACCTTCAGTTTAACGGGACCTATTATGCCGGCGATCTTTCGGGGATTACCACAGGAAACATCCCCTTCTGGTTTCAGTTTTTTTACAAACCCGGCACACGGATTTCGAAGGAGCGCGACTGGCCCACTAAACTCGAAGAAATTGTAAGGGAAGCCAAAAACTGGGATATTGGCGTTATAGCCGGAGTTCCTGCCTGGTTGCAGATTTTACTTGAGAAAATTATCGACAGGTACAAGCTTGACACGATACACGACATTTGGCCCAACCTTAGTATTTATGTTCATGGCGGGGTGTCGATTGCACCGTACATGAAAGGTTTCGAACGATTGCTTGCTAAGCCCCTTACCTATATGGAAACCTATCTGGCATCCGAAGGTTTTGTTGCTTATCAAAAAAGGCCAAACGTTGATTCTATGCAAATGTCATTGGATACGGGCTTGTTCTATGAGTTTGTCCCTTTCAATGATTCCAATTTCGACAGTGAGGGCAATCTGGTGACAAACCCTGAAGCCATCACTTTAAGGGATATTGAAGAAGGAAAAGAATATGCTTTGTTGATCAGTTCCAACGCAGGTGCATGGCGATACCTGATTGGCGATACCATAAAATTTACTTCCAAAAAACTGAATGAAATTAGGATTACCGGCCGCACCAAACATTTTCTCAGCCTTTGTGGCGAGCACCTTTCGCAGGAAAATATGACCCGTGCAGTGGAAATGATGGGCAACGAACTAAATGTGGATATCCGCGAATTTACGGTGGCCGGAATTAAGCATGGTTCCATGTTTGCCCACAAGTGGTTTCTTGGAACCGATGATCAACTGGATGTGGATGCAGCCCGCGAATCGATTGACAATAACTTGAAATTACTTAACGATGATTACCGGGTGGAGCGCATCGAAGCCCTAAAGGATGTAATCGTGGAAGTTTTACCATCAAAGGTATTTTACAATTGGATGAGAAAGCATGGCAAAGAAGGTGCCCAGGGCAAATTTCCCCGTGTGATAAAAACGAAGCAGTTGGATGAATGGGAAGACTATCTTGCCAAGTTCAGGGTGGAAGGCAATAGTTAGGATTTACATTATTTTGAATAATTATAGCCCTGCCTCGCAGTACAATGTCAATAAAAGAAGAAATTTATTAACGAATGTTGATTTCTGATTTGTTGTCATACGATAATCAGGAACTTCAAGAATCAAATAATCGGCTTTTGAATTGAAAATTCCGATTAACCTCATTTTTAAATCATCAGAAACCTCTTCTTAATTTTACCGGCCCTAATTTTCCCCCGATTCCGAAATCCTTTTCCCGATGTTATTATTCTTTGCTATTTTCGCAAACTCCTTTTTCAGGGGACTATTGATTTGGAAATAAATTAAACATTGTTCATGGATCCTTTCCTTGAAGGTGCGATTTTGGGTTTGACGCTGGCCGTACTGTTTGGCCCTGCTGTGGTTGCCCTTGTCCAAACCAGTATTCATCGTGGTTTTCGCTCGGGTGCCTTTCTTGCCGTTGGTATCTTTTTTAGCGACCTCGCCCTTGTCTTCCTCTGTTTTATGGGCGCACTTCAAATTATTTCGAACGATTACAACCGCCTTATTTTTGGCATTATTAGCGGGAGTATTTTAATTGGCTACGGGATTTTTACTTTTACCAGACATGTTAGCGGCCTGAACAATGGCAATGGTAATACTGAAAAAAAACCAGGCTGGATTACTTTTGTCCTTAAAGGTTTCTTCCTTAATATTGCCAATCCCTTTGTTTGGTTCTGGTGGATTAGTGTTACGGTTGGCGTTACTTCAAACTATGGTGACGATACCCGATCGGCAGCTTTTTTCTTTACTGGTACCCTGGCCACAGTTTTAGCCACCGATCTTTTTAAAGTTTATATCGCAAAAAAACTGAAGGGCTTCCTCAACGAAAAAAATATCAGAAGGATAAATCACATCGTTGGATTCCTGTTGATAGGTTTTGGATTAATTATTATGGGCAGGGCAATAGCTTATCATTATCAGTGGCTTTAGCATCCTCAATTAATTTGAAAATATGCTAATGTGCAAATTTGAAAATTAAAGCCGTTTAGCCGGATAAAAGACCAATATCAGGAAAATGTCCAATGCCCGCCTTGCCGGCGAGGCAGGCAAAATGTTCAATGTAGAATGTAGATTGATTTTGTAACGTTTAAAAATGGAAATTACATATTACAAATTTTGAATTTTACCTTAAAATCTGAATTTGAAAACATCGTTAACATTTTAGCAATAATTGTTCTGAAAGAGCCTAAAAGCCTTTATACTGGGTTGCACCTGTTTTCCAAAAATCAACCAGTATTTTGAGGTGTGCAGAAAACAAAAAAACCCGAAAAAGACACCAAGTTATATAATTCAATATCTTTGCGCTTAATAAATTTTAACATGTTTTTTTATTAACTCAAATTTAGTTCATAATGAAGAAATTTACTTACCAATTTTTCCACTACAAACCTTTTCTTGCCGCCATACTGCTTATTCTGGCAGGGTCTATGGTAAACCAAAATGCCATGGCCCAGGAATTTGCAATCGACTTTGGCAGGGCCAATCCTGAAGTTGTTGTTGCCGAAGATGGCCTTCAACAGCTTGATCTCAACTTTTCGTATAATGGATTGAATGCTTTTGAAGTTGAAACCGAACGTGGCCTCTTCAACGAAATCCTGATCCCTGGAGCCTACACAACGGGTGAACTCGGAATGCCAAAATTACCCGCATCAAAAAAGCTCATCGAGATTCCGTTTGGAGCCGAAGTATCAGTTAAAGTAAGCAACTTCACGGTCTCTGAGTACAAGCTTTCGGATTATGGAATTGAACAAGCAATCATGCCTGTCCAGCCTTCTATCCGAAAAGACCAGGATGTATCTGAAGTTCCTTTTGAATTTAATCAGGAAATTTATCAGAAGGATTTCTTTATCGAACCCGAACTTGCTTCCGTAGAAATTCTCGGTGTAATGAGGGGATATCGTATCGCACGCGTTACTGTGGCCCCGGTAAGTTATAATCCTGCCAAAGGAATTGTCAGGGTATGCAACGACATCGAACTTGAAATATCCTTTTCAAATGTTGACGAAGCCTTGACGGAATACATCAAAGAATCGACCTATTCACCCTACTTTAAGGTTATCGAAAATAGTTTACTTAACACACTTGGCGTTGATGATTATCCCAATAATCCTGACCTTACAAAATATCCTGTGAAGTATCTTATTGTTGCCGACAGGATGTTCGAAGACGACCTTCAAACCTTCATCGAATGGAAAACCATGAAAGGTTTTGAAGTCATCGTTGCTTATACTGATGAAATTGGAAGCACTTATTCAGCCATTCAAACCTGGATCCACGATCAATACAACCAGGGTACACCGTCCGACCCGGCACCTAGTTTTTTCTTGCTCGTTGGCGATACCCCACAAATTCCTGCCACGCAAGGTTCGTCATCAAATAAAATGACCGACCTCTATTATGCCAGTGTTGATGGCGATTACTTTCCTGAAATGTATTATGGCAGGTTTTCGGCTACCAATTCTATACAATTACTTACCCAAATTGCCAAGACAGTTTACTATGAAAAATATGAATTTGAAGATCCTACCTACCTGAACAATGTAACCTTGATTGCAGGAGCTGATGGGACCTGGAACCCGAATGTTGGTCAGCCAACAGTTGAATATGGAACCGAGAATTACTTTAATGCTTCCAATGGATTTACTGATGTTAATGCATACCTTACAAGCTACACCGGTTGTTACGACCCGGAAAAAATTGCAGTAAGTTTAATCAACTATACAGCCCATTGTAGTGAAACATCATGGGGAACACCTAATTTGACACAAAGTATGGTGAATGGATTCTCCAACAATGGTGAGTATCCGATTGCTATTGGTAACTGCTGCCTTGCAGCTGATTTTGGTTATGGGGAATGTATGGGAGAAACCTGGCAGCGTGGCATCAACAAAGGTTCCGTGGCCTACATTGGTTCATCGCCAAGTAGCTATTGGTTCGAAGACTTTTATTGGGCAGTAGGTGCATTCCCGATCCAGGGCAACAACAACGGGTACGTCCCAACTTATGAAGAAACTACATGGGGTGCCTACGACGGACCTTTTGTAAGTGATTATGTTACAACCGGCGCCACTGTGTTTGTAGGTAACCTTGCCGTCACCGAGGTTCACATCCAGGGCTACCCTAGTCACTCCAGCCCTACTTATTACTGGCAGGCATATAATGTGCTTGGTGATCCTTCACTGGTGCCATATCTGACTGAAGGTACCGACAACAACGTATCTCATATGGCCATTTTGCCCATCGGGCTTGAATATTATGAAGTTACTGCTGAACCCGGTTCTTACATTGGTATTTCAAAAGATGGTGTACTACATGGATCAGCCCTGGTTGATGAAACCGGTGTTGTTGAAGTTCCCATCGATCCGGTACTATCGTCGGGAATGGTGGATATTGTTGTTACAAAACCACAGCGTATCCCTTATATGATGCAGGTTCCTGCAGCAGCTCTTGTTGGGCCATATGTTGTCCTCGACAATTATACCATCAGTGACCCCAATGGAAATAACAACGGCCTGGCCGATTACGATGAAGATATCAGCCTGAATGTTACACTGAAAAATGTAGGCGCTGATCCTTCTGCCGAGGTAAGCGCTACTGTTTCAGGGACAGACATGTACGTAACACTTACCGGCCCGGCATCGCAAAGCTTTGGTTCAATCATCAATGATGAGACTTCTACTGTTGATGATGCTTACAGTTTCTCGATTGCCGAATTTGTGCCCGATCAACACAAGGCGCAGTTTGTCCTTGAAATTACTGATGGTAGTGATACCTGGACCTCCAGCCTGTTTATTACCGTTCAGGCTCCGGTCATGGATATTTCGCCGGATTTCATCGTTGATGATTCACAATCAGGAAACAATGACGGGATACTCGATCCGGGAGAAACAGCACTTCTTAAACTAAATGTTAGCAATATTGGAAGCAGTGATGTTGCAGATATTGTTGTTGATGTAGTATCAGGTGATCCGCTCCTCACTATCAATACACCCGAAATTAATGTTGCCAGCCTTGATGCCGGAGCTTCCGAATTGATCTCGATCGGTGTAACCGCTGATGCTTCCTCTCCAATTGGATATCCTGTTAATATTGACCTTTCGGCAGCAGCAGGACCTTCGGGGCTATACACTGCCGAACAAATGATAACTGCCGTAATTGGATTGATTCCGGAATACCTGATGTCCAATGAAACAGTGACAACCTGTGTTGGTTTATTCTATGATTCAGGTGGCCCTGGTGGACAATATAGTGACAATGAAAATTATACCATGACATTCCTGCCTGGTTCTGCCGAGGATATGATTAAAGTAGATTTCCTGTCTTTTGATACTGAATCGGGTTATGATTATCTTCATATTTACAATGGAGCCAGTTCATCTTCACCCGAGGTAGATGGAAGTCCGTTTAATGGCACTACAAACCCCGGAACCTTTATTGGGTTAAATGTTGATGGGGCACTAACATTTAAGTTCACTTCCGATGGTTCTCAAACAAAAGACGGGTGGGAAGCCGAAGTTAGCTGCTACAATATTTCCGGCCTTCCTGAGTGTGCATCTAATCCCAATCCTGAAGACATGGCCCAGGATGTGTCGTTAAGCAAAGCTTTATCATGGAGTTCCTACGATGCTATAGAATTTGATGTCTATTTTGATGTTTTACCTGATCCTTCCTTTGTTGAGACAGTATTCCAAACGTCCTTTGCTCCAGAATTAATACCCAACACAAGCTATTATTGGAAGATTGTCCCCAGAAACGCCAATGGCCAGGCAGAAGATTGCCCGGTTTGGTCGTTCACTACCAGTGGGCCAGAATACTTGATGTCCAATGCCACGGTGACGGTTAGCAACGGTATTTTTTACGATTCGGGTGGGGCAGATGGTGAGTACAGCAGCGATGAAGATTACGTGATGACCTTCGAACCGGCGGTGCCTGGCCAGGCCCTTCAATTCGACTTTACTGCCTACGAAACTGAAGCAAACTACGATTATTTATACATCCATGATGGCCCGGATGTGAGCGCACCTGAAATTGCAGGTAGCCCCTTCAATGGAACAAGCGGACCGGGAACTTTTACATCTACCGATCCAAGCGGAGCTGTTACCTTCCATTTTACTTCAGATGGTTCAGTTACTAAACTTGGGTGGGCAGCCACTTTTGCTTCTATGGGAGAACTTTCATGTACCACCATGTCCCTCCCTGAGCAGGTATGCCAGGGTTCATCGGCCATGCTCGTGGTAACGGCTTCTGGTGGATCGGGTAATTACAGCTGTGAATGGTCACCCGCCGAAACACTTAGCGATCCGACCATCATGAACCCAATTGCAACTCCTGAAGTTACCACAACCTACACGGTAACTATTGATGATGGCGATAATATAGTATCAGAAGATTATACATTGGTGGTTTTACCCACACCGCAGGTTGATCTGGGTGACGACATTAGCGTTTGCGCCAACCAGACTGTAGTACTGGATGCCACAACTTCAGGGGCTGTAACTTACTACTGGATGCCAGGTGCTTATACAACACCAACTATCGAAGTTGATTCAACAGGCGTGGGATTTGGTTCAATAAGCTATTCTGTACTTGTTACGAATGCCGATGATTGTGATGGAGAAGATGAAATAATAATCACGTTTGACGATTGTACCGGAGTAGGTAATGTTGCAGATGGTTTCAACTTATCCGTCTATCCAAATCCGGCATCAACGGTCCTGAATATCAATATTTCAGGTCTTTCAGCATCTGTTGATTACCAGTTATTGAATTACCAGGGCCGTGAAGTTTACAGCAGAAATATTGGTCAGCTTAGCGGTTTTGTATCTCATCAACTTGAACTCGCGGAATATGCCGCCGGCATTTATTATTTACGTTTAAAAACAAATGATGAAGTGATGATCAGAAAAATCATTATCCGATAAGCATCTTTGTTGTACCGATAATATTGACCCGGACCGTCGAGAGATGATCCGGGTCTTTGTTTTTCTATAGCATTTCTATTTCATTTATACTTATTTTATATTTTCGAACTAAGAAATCATCTAATTCATTTTTATCGGTCATTTCAATTAATATTTTTCTTTCTGCTTTTGTTAAATCACAGACTCCGAATTTCTTAACGTAATTTTTCGCGAGGGAATAATAGCTCCCTGCATAAGGCTTGCTCGTATTTTTAATATAAAACCAAAAAACCTTTGACATTAAAATTTTTTTAAGGACTAGTAAATCCTCAACTGAATCAGATATTACCGCATAACCATTGTAAAATAGAAGATTTTCATCTTTTGTAAAAACAAAACATGGTGAACTTGATATATATGGAAATAGTAATTTATTACCATGCAAGGTTAAGGCTTGATTTCTTCCAAAAGCAAACCACTTTTCATATTGTCTTTCTCCTTTATCCCGGTGAGATAATGTTTCTCTTTGAGACACTAAATATTTGTACGCAAAAGGAAAATTAGTTTTAAAATAATTTTCATCAAATATTTTAACTAATCTCTTATCCCTTCCGAATAAATCTTTTTCTTCACTATAAACATACGGAAATATTAGAGATTCAGTCTTATTGATAATTTCAGACTCTGACTTTAAAGTATTTGGTTTGATAGCATTTCTGCAAATACCTTTTTCAATTTTGTATTCTTTTCCATCCTTCTCAAAAAAGAAGAAATCATCAGAATCTTTTATAGCCTTAAAAACATAAATGCTATTTTTTAGCGTAGCAAAACCATTTCGAATTTCATATTTTAAGCCTAAAGGTTCTCCCGTATTTTCAATTTTTGAAATAAGTTTATTTATATGTTTTTCATTAAGATACCATCCTTCAAAATCATCTAATCTTGAATATGGGATATTAATGAAGTCTTTTTTCTTTAGTTTATTAATACTGCCGCTTGTTGTATTAGCATAACGAATTCTATGAGATGTTTTTTTTCCTATTGTGCAAATGCATGTGTATGTCGATCTACTTTTAAATAACTGTTCTCCCCCAAAATCAATAATTGATAAATCATATTTATTTTCGGAAAAATAACTTCTAACGGCTCTACCATTTAAGCTTTTATAAAATGTATTAACAGTGATGTAGCCCAATACGCCAGTGCTATTCAGATTTTCTAATCCTATTTCAAAAAAAGGAATATATAAATCTGCTTTACCGGAGTTGGTTACTCTCCAGTTTTTCAACAATTGTTTTGACTTGTCATCTATTTTGGTTGCTCCTACGTACGGGGGATTACCAACGATAATATCAAATCCATTATTTTGATTTATGGATTTTACAGTATTCCAATCAAAACTAAGTGCGTTTCCCTCAAAAAGTTTAAAATCAAAACTTATATTGTCTTCGCCTTCTGATATTGCGAGAAGAGACAAAAGTATTTTTGTACGCTCAATGCTGTAGTCCTGAATATCCAATCCATAAATATTATCCCTGTAAATGTCAAAATAACTTTTGTTGGTTTCTTTTCTTA
>Ga0307929_1000767_pt1 | contig 28915 bp, 27 predicted proteins | sample AceLakmetage1330_FD_203160 | JGI IMG/M metagenome (GOLD analysis project Ga0307929, IMG submission 203160) | Saline water microbial communities from Ace Lake, Antarctica - #1330 | ecosystem: Environmental > Aquatic > Non-marine Saline and Alkaline > Saline | place: Antarctica: Ace Lake...
TTGTAATTGCTACAGATGCGGATGTTGATGGAATGCATATCAGGCTTTTGCTTCTTACATTCTTTCTTCAATTTTACCCTGATCTTGTTAAAACGGGACATGTTTACATATTGCAAACTCCATTATTCAGGGTTCGTAATAAGCGTGATACGAAGTATTGTTATTCTGAAGAAGAACGAAATTCAGCAATTAAAAAATTAAAGCCAAATCCTGAAATTACAAGATTTAAAGGGTTGGGAGAAATTTCACCCTCAGAGTTTAAACATTTTATAGGTAAATCGATACGCCTCGATCCTGTGATACTTCGACGAGAGTCGAGCGTAAATGATACATTATCATTTTATATGGGTAAAAATACTCCTGATCGTCAACAATTTATCATTAATAATCTTCGGATTGAAGAAGATATAGAAGAAGAAGTAAACCAAAAAGTTGCGTAAGATATTAGGTGTTTTTTGAGTAGCTATTGAATGTTTCCTATTCGTGTGTGAAGTATGCAAGCTTTTCTAGCTTTGATATCATATCATAATCCTCAACATAAATACTATCAGGCACATCTAAATGAACCGATGTGAAATTTAGTATGCCTTTTACACCTGATTCAATAACGGTTTTGCTTATTTCATTAGCATATGGTCTTGGTACAGCAAGAACACAAAGTTCAATTTTTTCTTTTTTGATGATTTCCTTCATTTTGGCGATATTGTAACAATGCACATCAGGAAATTGTACTTTTGGTTCTTCATTAAGCCTAAAAGTTGCAGCAATCTCTAGTTTTGTATCTGCGCTATTAAAATGCTCAGCAACAGCTCTTCCCAAGTCACCTATGCCAATAAAAGTAACTTTCCGTTTTTTGGGGTTATCAATAACTTTTCCAATTCTTTTAATCAATTTTGAAATTTCGTACCCTTTATGAACATCACCAGTAAAGTTAATTAGCATCAAATCACGTCTTACATGTGCCGGATTTATTTTTAATAAGTGTGCTAATTGGTGCGAGTGTATGAAATGCTTATCTTCCGGGTAGTTTAATAATCTTCTTCTGTAAAGGCTGAGTCTTTCAACTGTATTTGGTGGTAAATTAGTTATCATCGTGATAGTATTTTAAAGTGTAGATAATTCCAACGTTTATTTTGTATAAGCGCGACCAGGATGACTTACGAGCAGGATCTTCCCAAACGTTGGCAAAACTATATGAAAATCCCGGTGAGATTGTAATACCCAAATTTGATTTAATATAGTAAGTGAATCCAAATAATATGTTAATACCCATATCACTTGTATTGAATAAATCTTTGTCGACTTCAAGGTAGTGATCACCAGGTATACTAAATTCCGGATATCCCTCAAAATTAAAATGAGGAGCATCTTCTTCTGAAATGAATATGTGTAAATCACCGGTTTGATTCGAATTTAGAAATATTGAATAATAAAATGTCCCTTGAATGAAAAAATTGAATTTGCTATTTCCTTTGACGTAAATTAAGCTAATTGGTATAGTTAAATAGTTAACTTTATACTTCTCCACCACATCGTAATAACTAGATAGACTATAATAGGCAGTATCGCTTATATAATTCATGTCGCTAAGTGAGAAGGCTCGGTGGTCATAGCACAATCCGGCACGAAATTTAATTATGTCTGTTAAATAGTAGTCAAAAAATGGACCTGCGGAGTATCCGACACCACCTTCAGAAATAGGCATACCAGAATCTTCAATACCTGTAAATTGTATTCCGGCTTCTATACCCAGGTTTATTCTGCCTTTTTCTGAAATTATCTCCTGAGATATTCCTAATTGGCTTAGAACCAAAATAAGTACAATTGATAGAAAAAATAATTTATACAACTTTATGTATTGATTTAGCATTCTGTTTAATAATTGTTTATATTGGAATAACTGATAATAAACTTAAATATTCACACCTGAAAAGTCTGTTCTTTATGAGTGTAATTTTATAAATTATTGGATACTGAGACTATCATTACAAATTTATTGTTGGTTATTTAATAGTTAGTTACCACGTATTCCACATCCAAAATATGCCAACAAAAATAGCGCTGATTCCTGCAATTGCATTTATCCCAATAAAAACAGTATCCTTTTTTTGTTTTGATGCAGTCTTTGCCATCATACCCAATAAAAATGAGAACACTACCATTGCAATAATTGTACCTGCTCCAAATCCAATAAGATACAAAGCAGCTTCGTAATTGTTAGAAAAGGCCAAAGTTGGCAACATGCTTACAATATGCGAAACACCAGCAAAACCATGTATTACACCAATTCCTGCTGCAGCCCAATACGATTGTTTTTCGTTGGCTTCATCATGTAGATGGCTATGTTTTTTTGAAATATTATGTGTGTGCTCGTGTTGATGAATATATGTATTTCCTTTTTCATCAGCATGAGAATGAACATGTAGGTGCTTACCTTTGTATAAATTAAGTACTTTAACCAGCGCCCAAAGTCCAATAATAATTAGTAGTAATCCAACAATTCTTTCGCTATTCTGAGAAATGAATTCTAACGGAATCAAATCTCTAAAGAAGAAAAATATCAAACCTAATAGCAACATACCTGCAACATGCCCAATACCCCACGACATACCAATTAACCATGGCCTGAATTTAGCATTTAATGCTAGCGGACTAACTGCAGCAAGATGGTCGGGTCCTGCTACAACATGAATTATGGCTGCTATTAAACCAAATAGCAATGGGAAACCAATAAATGCTTCTTCCATTTTTATAATTATTTTTATTGTGCAAATATAATTTATTTGTTAATTAATTCACAGCTGACTAGGTGTATTTTGTTTAGAAAACGAAGTATTTTTGTTAAATCAATGCAAATAACTATATGCAACGGTATTTTATCAAATTAGCATACAACGGGTCGAACTATCATGGTTGGCAGATGCAAAATAATGCACATTCGGTGCAAGCTGAGATAACTGAAAAATTATCACTGTTACTGAAAGAAAAAGTTAGCATTGTTGGGTGTGGCAGGACTGATACAGGAGTTCATGCCCGAGAATTTTTTGCTCATTTTGAAGCGTCAGAATTTCAAATTAGTGAGATAGACCTAACCTATAAATTAAATAATTTTCTACCTGCTGATATTGTTATATATAATATTTATAAGGTTCCCAATGATTTTCATAGCAGATTTAGTGCAATTAGCCGAACCTACAAATATTACATATCATTAGTTAAGAATCCATTTGGTGAAAAAACAAGTTACTATTTTAATGGTGAATTAGATATTGATGCTATGAATAAAGCATCTTTGTATTTGGTTGATCATAAAGATTTTACTAGTTTTTCAAAATTGCATACTCAAACTGCCACTAATAATTGTGATATTAATTTTGCTCAGTTTTACAGGGTTAATAATGAACTCGTTTTTACTATAACAGCTGACAGGTTTCTCCGTAATATGGTAAGAGCAATTGTTGGTACTTTGGTTGAGATAGGTAAAGGGAAAATAACTGCTGAAGAAATGAATAGTATTATCAAGGCCAAAGATCGAAGGAGGGCAGGCTTCTCTGTTCCGGCTCATGGATTATTTTTAGAGAAGGTTGAGTATCTGTTAATTTAGTACCTGTTTAATTAAGCTTTTTGCCATAGTTTATGTACTTATGTTTTGACAAGGTCTTCAATAATTTTCTTCAGGGGTTTTACTGAATGGACATGTTCAATACTGGGGCCCGCAACCCATACTGTTTTATACGTTGGTTTATTTGCCGCTCTTTCAATAGCTTTCAAACCTTTCGCCATAATAAACATTTTAATGTATTTTTTTAGATGCTTGTTTTGGTTTAATAGTTTTGATAGCATGCTTGGCTTATTACCTAGTTTCTGCATATAAGGTGTATTAATAACTGTAAGAGGAGTACCTGATATGTTTCTGCTCAGTATTATGTCTTTAGCTCCATATTCTACAAGTGCATTTTTGTATTCATCGCTTACACCTGCTTCATTGGAGGCTATAAATAATGTACCAACTGAAACAGCGTCAGCTCCCATATCAAGAGCCTGTTTTAATTGATTATGAGTAGCTATTCCTCCTGCAGAAATAATAGGAATATTGACCTCTTTTTTAAGCAATGGAATCAATTTCTCTGCTTTCAGGCTACCTGTGTGGCCTCCTGCACTTGAATTAACTGCGATAACAGCATCTGCGCCAAGCCCTTCAACTTTTTTTGCATATCCTAAATCAACAATATCGCAAAATACTTTTATACCTGCCGGCTTACATTTATCAATTACATTTTTTGGGCTTCCCAAAGATGTAATTATAAAATCAACTTTTAAATCTACACAAGTTTCTAACTGCTTTTTGTACCTAACGTTTGATTTATTTACTATTAGATTAACACCCATAGGCTTGTTAGAAGCTGCTTTAACTTCAGTAATTGCTTTTCTGAGTGCTTCATCAGTTCGATAATTTAAAGCAGGTATAGCTGCGGTAATACCGTTGTTAAGTGCTTCAATAATCATTTTAGTATTAGAAACCAAAAACATTGGAGCCATAATTATGGGGTAATCAATACCCATTAACTTTGTAAATGATGTTTTCATTATTTATTTGATTTTATATAAACTCTGCCTTATAAAAGCTTAAAAACTTTTATCATCCTAAACAATATGATGAATCTAATAGTAGCTATTAACTATTTAATACAGATCCTTAGCTATCACGTTAAGATGACAATAAAGATAATCAGCAATAGTACTACAAACATAAGTTTATTTATTAATTGAGACTTATTACGGAACAAAAATGTTTGATTAACAATATATAGTACCTTTGTAATTATATGTTTGTTCATATTTTCTCATTTAAAAATTTAAAACTATTCAGTATGAAAAAATTGGTGTATATTTTTTTAGCAACTATTGTTCTTTGCTGGGTTTCTTGTGAAAAATCAGATTCTGATAATCCTGATGAAGATGTTACCTACACAGTTAAATATTCAGTTGTTTCTACTGGTGATGTAGTTGTAGATACAATTATCTATTTAAATTCCTCAGGTGTTGAGGTAACTGTGGTAAACCAAAATCAGTTTTCACATTCATTTGAGTCAGTTAATAAATATCATGGTAAACTTACTTTAAAGGGCAAAACAAATAATGGGAATTGTGATTATTCACTGCAAATTTTGGAAGGGAGTACTATTATTAAAGACAATTCTTCGAGTTCATCATCAACTACTCCTGTTTCATTTACTTTTTATGCCGAGTATTCATACTCACAGAATTAGAATAAGTCAGATATTATTTTGATTTGTATTTTAGTTTAATAGTTATTGAGGCTGTTTTCTTTTTGGATGAAGTGTTAAATGTTCCTCCCCATGAGTAGTCTTCGTTGGAGTTTTGACCGGTAATCTGAAAGATTCCCATTTTTGCAGAAATTAAATCTCCTAGTATACCCCCAGAATTGAAAGCTATCTTTTCAGCTCTGATTCTTGCATCTTCCGTAGCTTTCGAAATCATTTCTATTTTAAGGTCGGCAAGCTTCGTATAGTAATATCTTGGTGCATTTGAGTAAAATTGAATTCCTTTATTAAGCAACTCTGTAATTTCTCTGGATAGTTTTTCAGTTTTTTCAACTTCCATCGATTCAATTACAATTGTCTGTGAAAGTGTATATCCCAAAAACTCATCACCAATATATTTTCCTTGTTCAGAATATTTTGATCTTGAATTTTTCTGTGTGTTAACTGCCTTAAAAACAACATCATTATTATTAACATCTTTTTGTTTTAGATACTTCTGAACAGTCTTCTTATCTTTTTCCAAATCTGCATATGCTTGCTGCAGATTTTTGTTGCTTTCAGTGTATTCGCCTTCCCAAACAACTAAATCAGAAATAAAATCCTTATTACCTAACCCTGTTACATCAATGGTACCGGAAGTGCTATTCCTTTTTAAATATGACCCACCAATGATAATTGCTGAAGCAACTATAGCTATGGAGAAAACTACTGCGCTAAAATGTGTTTTCATAATATTATTTTCTAATAATTAATTATTTTCAATTGACTGGCATTTAAAAGTGATTTATACTAAAATAGTCTAAAATGCTAAGTTACTATAATTATCATGCCTGAGGTAGACAGGTATTAATGGGTTTATTTTTCTACTATTAGATCTATTTAATGATTACTATTGGTTTTTAGAACACTTCTAAATTAAGATTTTATTAAATTTAATCAAGTATCTTGTTAAGAAATTAACAGCTTAGCTTATATTTGCGAATAGAATAATTTCTAACCAAAATAACATTGAAATGAAAAGTAATCTATTAGTTATTGTATGCTTGTTTTTTGTTGCGGGTTTGTTTGCTCAAACACCAGGTGAGAAAAAGAAAAGCAATATTAAATTGAATTTTTCGGGATATATAAAGAACGATTATTTTTTGGATACTCGTCAAACAATTTCAGCACGTGAAGGTCATTTTTTACTTTTCCCATCACCAGTTAAATTAGATCCGGATGGTAATGATATTAATGCGGTTCCAAATTTTAATTTTTTATCAATTCAATCCAGAGTAAGACTTACTGTTACTGGAGCAAGAGCATTTAATGCAGATATTACCGGTAAGTTGGAAGCTGATTTTTTCGGTCAGCTTAATCCAAATATTAATTTGTTACGACTACGACTGGCATATATTAATATGGATTGGGGAAATACCGAACTTCGATTGGGGCAGGATTGGATACCTATGTTTATTACCGATTGTTATCCTGGAACAGTATCATTTAATACAGGTACTCCTATACAGCCTTTTGGCCGTAATCCACAAATAAGATTAACACAAAAGTTTGGTAAGGTAAAACTAATTGGTATTGCATCTTCGCAACGTGACTATGCCAGCAGAGCACCGGTTACAGCATTAAGTGCAGCTTCAGTTGCCAGTGGTTCGTATTTAAGGAATTCTGCTATACCGGAACTTAGTTTACAACTTCATTATAAATCCGTTGATAAAGAGGCTGGTACAGCTTTAATTACAGGAGTGGGTGCTAGTTATAAAACTATTAAACCTCTTTTAGAAACAGGAAACGGATATAAAACTTATGCAAGGGTTAGCAGTATGAATGCTATTGTATTTATGAAATATCAGGCAAAAAAAATAACTTTTAAAATAGAAGGAATTTATGGCGAAAATATCCCTGATGTATTAAGTATTGGAGGATTTCTGGTTAGCGACTCTATTAATTTAGTTAAGGGATTTGTTGATTATTCACCAATTGCAACGGCATCTGCCTGGACTGATATCCATACAAATGGAAAAAAAATACAGGTTGGATTATTTGCCGGATATACTCAGAACCTAGGAGCTAAAAACGATATGGTAGGTCCTGTTTATGGACTAGGTACAAACATTGCTAGCTTGTATCGTATTTCGCCACGTGTAATATATAACAGTGGAAAGATGCGCTTTGCTTTGGAGTTTGAATATACTGTTGCAAATTATGGATCAACACGTGATGCTAAAGGTGTGCCTACAGATCTTACAGAAGCAGCAAACCTAAGAACATTATTTGCAGCGTATTATTTCTTTTAATACCAATTATATTTCATAATGACGTATAAGAAATTGAGTGATTATTTTTATATACGAAGTTAAAAATCTTTGCATAACCGTAGCTATGGAAATATTTTTAGCTGAAGAATATGGGAAAAAGGATCAATTTATATGCGACATTATGGGGTATATTTGGTATAATAGCATTAGTAATTAGTAAAAGATATTGAAAAGTACGGTAACACTTATCAAACTTAATACGAGTGTTACAACTATAGTAGTTGATACAAGTTCGGGTTTGCAGTTATAATGTTTTGCATATATTGCGGCAAGTACGGCAGATGGCATAGCTGTTTCTATCAACGCTACTTGCTGTGCCATTGAGTTTATATCAAGTATGGAACACATGAAATGTACTGATAGAGGTTGAATCAATAGCTTAATTATTATTGCTATTAATACGAAAGGAAACAATTTTGATGGTGTTTTTATATCGATAAGTAATCCTAACGTAAGTGCTACCAGTAACATGTTTGCATCTCCCAAATGACCAAGTAAGTGTTTTATTGTTATTACTACCTGGCTGTTTAAGGGTATTGGGAAAAATGAAAATAGTATTCCGAAAAATATTGCAAGGAATATTGGTGAGACTAAAAATTGTTTTATGGAAGAAATGACGGCTTTCTCACTTACATTCGTTTTTCCATAATACATAGCAATGATAGGTCCTGCAATAAAAATTAACAATCCTACTCCAAATTCGCTTATTAACACAGCATCTTCAAAAGCCTGAGGATTATTCGGAAAAACTTGTCTCACGATAGGGTATCCAAGCATGGTTGACATACCAAAGGCTGATACTAGCATAAGAGCACCTGTTTCGCCTCTGCTAAGTTTAAGAATTTTAGCAATTATCCAGGCAAGTAGAATACAAATAATCTCAACTACAGTAACAATAATAGAAACCATAATTATATTGGCTTCTAACTGCTGAATAGCAAGTGTTGCAAATATTAATGCGGGTAGGGTAACTTTAAGGACAATACTGCTAAACAGAGAACTATTACTTTTAACCAATACTCCAGCTTTACGTAATAGCATAGCTAATGTAATTAAAATCAGCATTATAATTACACCCTCAAGAAGCTGCTGTGAACTGCCCATCTATAAAAAGTAATGTTTTATAAAAAACGAAAATACAAAAAAAGGCTGCCTTTATTAAGACAGCCTTTTCTTTCTCGAGAATAAATTAACAATAGTTATTAAATTACTTTAACATCTACTGCGTTTAATCCTTTTTTACCTTCTTTTAATTCAAATTCCACATTGTCACCTTCATTAATTTCATCAATTATTCCGGAGATGTGTACGAAATACTCATTGTTAGTTTCTTCGTCGGTAATGAAACCATAACCTTTTGAATTGTTGAAGAATTTTACTGTACCTTTTTTCATTGCTATAATTATAATTATTTAATGCTGCAAACATAGTATAATTCTTTTTATTTGCTAGAAAAATTTAAAAAAATTTATAAAATTCTGTAAATGTTTAGCATTTGTATTAAAATGTTAACAATAAAAACATATTATTTGATGTTTATGCATGTTGTAAATATCTGAAAAACAATGCATTTAAAAGAATAGCTCTGATATGTTCAGTTTGGATATTATTTTAAAGTTTTTCAAAAAATATATGTTAAAAGTGTAACAATTTATATATTTGGTAGTCATTTGATTGAATATAAGAGCTAAAAAACTATAAATAAGTGATTAAGAAACACGAAAAACTTGTTGAAGCCTGTGCAATGAACGACAGAAATGCGCAATTTGAGATTTACGATCTATATTATAAAGCTATGTTTAATACAAGTTTACGAATAGTAAATGATTCATTTTCTGCAGAAGATATTATGCAAGAGTCATTTCTTGATGCTTTTAGTAAAATAGAAAGTTTTGAATGGAGAAGTAGTTTTGGATCATGGCTAAAAAGGATAGTAGTTAATAAATCTATTGATTTGATAAAAAAGAATAATGATACAGTTCTTTTAAATGATGATGTTAGTATTATTTATGAAGAAAACTTGATGGAGGATTCTGATAATATCAAGTGTAAGTTGGATAAAATAGATATGGCACTAAAAGAGATTCCGAAAAATTATAAAGTTGTTTTGGTTCTTTACCTTTTTGAAGGGTATGACCATCAAGAGATTTCGCAAATACTTAATATTCCTTATAATAATGTTAGAGTTAGGTATTTAAGAGCTAAGCGTAGTTTGGTAGAAAAAATTAAGATGTTGAAGAATTAATCTATTAATAGCAATATGATGTTTGATATAGAAAAAAAAATAAAAGAAAATTTGCCTTATTTTAATGATCATGAGCCTGATCATGGGCACAAAGCCAGATTTGCAAATCGGTTGAACAAGGGTTCAAATTCTAAACCTAAACAATTTAAAATACAGTTGTTATTCAAAATTGCAGCTGCAGTATTGGTCTTAATAGCTACATCATTATTAATAAAAACAGTAATCTTTAATAATGATATTGATAAGCTATCAATTACCCAAATTGAATATTCTGATGAATTATATCAGGTTCAAACTTATTACGATGAACTAGCATTATTGGGTTTTAATAAAATTGATGAGTTTGCTAAATCAAAAGAGGAAGCGCAAAAACTCAAGAATATGACACAAAGGAAACTGGATAAATTAGACGCTAACCTGGCAATGATTGAGAAAGAATATGTTAAAAACCCACAATGTGATAAGCTGAAAGCAGCAATCGTTAATAATAAAAAAATGAAAGTAGAAGTAGTTAACAATATAGTTGAGCAACTTGATAATGCTCAGCAAGGATACCATGTAGGAAGCATGTTTACTAATTATTAATTTAAATATAGAAAAATGAAAAATGTACTTATTAAAGTTACCGCAACCCTTTTTGTTTTTCTACTTTCCGGAGCAATATCGAATATTTATTCCGAAGAGTGGATTGAAAAAGTTGTTGAGGAGAAGAAAATTGAAATCAATGAAAATGCCTTACTTGTTGTAGATCATGAGTTTGGAAATGTACAATGTAAAAATTGGGACCAAAATGCAATATCAATTAAAGTAACAGTACGTGTTAAAACGGAAAATGCTGGTAAGGCTGAGAAAATAATGAGCAATATTATTGTTGATGTGCACGGCAATAAGGATAAGGTAGTTGCAATGTGCGATTTAAATCAAAAGAGGTTAGGCGATAAAAATGTTAAAGTGACGATTGATTTTGACATTTTCATGCCTGAAACTATTAGTCTCGAAATGAGCCATAAATTTGGCAATGCCTATATCGAATCAGTATCGGGTCCTGCAAGTATCTCAAGTGAGTACGGTAGTATTGAAATAGGATCACTTAGCAATGTTGTAAACGACGTGGAATTAAGTTTTGGTGAGGCCGAAATAAAAAATATGACTAGTGGCGATCTTGAAATTAGTTATTCAAGACTAACATTACAAAAGGCAATTGAACTTTCTGTAGAATGTGAATTTTCGGATATAACAGTTGATAATGTTGAGAATATATCACTGGAAATAGAGGGTGGTAATGCAAATATTGGAAATGTTAAAAATCTTGAGGCGGAAACAAGTTTCACTAATTTGGAGATAATAAATATAGTAGAGTCTCTTAATGCTGAAACAAATTATGGTAACTTAAGTGTAAAGAATGTTGATAAATCATTTACTTCAATTACTATAGCCAATGAATTTGGTGCAGTAGATGTAAATATTGATAAAGAATCAAATTACAAGTTACATGCTGAGGGAGAGTATTGTAGCTTTAGCTATCCTAATAAGTTAGCAGACATTTCATACAAAAAGGAAAGCCATTTTTCTACATTAATAAAAGGGAATGTTGGTAATGGTATTCCAAAATCAGCAGTTTCTATCAATAGCGAATATGGTGCTGTAACTATTACAGCTAAATAAATATAAATACAAATTTAAAATTTTTATAAAATGAAAAAGATATCAAGAATTAATTCAAAACTGATAATTACATTAGCCTTTGTTATTATAGCAGGAATAGGCTATTCACAGACTAGAGGTAGTGGTAATGTAGTAACTCAAGAAAGAAATACCGGAGATTTTACCGGAATTAAGCTAACATGTTCGGCTGATATATATATTAGCCAGGGAAACACTTCTGTTACGGTTAAAACTGATGATAATATACAGGAATTTATAGTAACAAATGTTGATAATGATATATTAGAAATTAGTGTTAAGGGTAGGGGCTTTAGGTCAATAAAGGTATTAGAAGTTCATATTTCGGTACCGTCTCTTGAAAAATTGAAAAATTCTGGTTCAGGAGATATTAAATTTGTTGATGTTTTTAACGCAAACGATTTGTTTATATCTATTAATGGCTCTGGTGATTTGAATGCAGATTTTGATGTTAAAAACCTAGAACTTAAAGTAAGTGGGTCAGGAGATGTGGAATTAAGTGGTATAAAGGGAAATTTTAAGGTAACTAATCTTGGCTCAGGTGATATAGATGCTGAGAGATTAAAGCTTGAAGATTGTTATATTAAGAACTCCGGATCAGGTGATATTGAGCTTGAAGGAAAAGCCAATAATTTAACTGTAAGTCAGGCCGGTTCAGGTGACCTTGATGCTTACAACCTCACTTCTGTTAATGCTTCTGTAACTAACTCCGGATCTGCCGATGTTACACTACACGTTGTTGAAGCATTACAGGTTACGCTTAACGGATCAGGTGATCTTACATATAGAGGAAATCCTACAAAAGTTGATGTTAAAAGTAATGGTTCAGGAGATGTTTATAAGAAATAAAACAAAAAGATAGAATATTGAAGTCAGAGGTTTGTCTGTTACACATTGATGTGTATTCTAACCTTTGACTTCATTTTTTTTATTCATTTATCCAGCCCATTGCTTTGTCCATATCTGCAATACTAAAATATTTTTCAATTCTTCCGGCTTTTTCACTTCCAAAAACAGCATTGTCAGTTTTAATTAGAAATTCTTCAAATTTGCTATCTCCAACAATGGCAATACGACCGCAATTTTTAATATGTTTCATTGCATAAACTCCATCACTCCACATAGCTTTCCAGCTACTTTTGGTTAGTTTTAGTTTGTCAATTTTCATTAAAATGTTGACTTTGGTAACACCAGTGGCAAGTTTCTTTTCAAATAACTTTTCAATTGATTTTTCATCTGTTGTTTCGTAACCATCTACAATCTCAAGTGAAATGGCTTTTTCTGAGGTTCCTTCTAGTACTTTTAGCATAATATTAAAGTTTAATGTTAATTGTTAGATTTTTACAAATATAAAAAACAAAATTTAATAATTAAAGTAGTTTAGAAATCAATTTCTTCATTATTTCGGTTGCCTTACCCTGAATAAATATATCTGTTATGGAATTTGTAAATTTAGAGCGTACAGGATTAATTTCAATTATTTTAGCTCCATTGGCTTTTGCCAGATGGGGAATTTGACTTGCAGGCATTATTTCACCCGTGGTGCCAATTACTAAAAAAACCTCAGCTTCTGTTGCTGCTTCGATCGATTTTTGATAAGCCTCTGTTGGAATACCCTCCCCAAAGAAAATAAAGTCGGGTTTAACCAATGAGTTGCAGTTATTGCATAATATTGGTAACGAGTTGAAGTTTATATCATTGATTTTATATTTTTTTAGACAGTTTGTGCAAATAAGTGTATGCGAATTGCCATGAAACTCGTACACAATATTGCTCCCACCAGCACGGTGTAGGTTATCAATATTTTGAGTAATAATGTTTTGGAGCATACCCGCATCTTCCATTTTTGCTAAGGCATAATGTGCAGCATTTGGTTTAGCTTTTCCAAAGAAGTCGTAAAATATCTCTTTAATAACACTCCATGATTCCAGTGGATTTGAGTTAAAATAATTAATATCTAGTACAATGGGGTCGTATTTACTCCAAAGTCCTGTTTCGCCCCTAAAAGGCGGAATACCACTTTCAACTGAAATGCCTGCACCAGTAAATGCAGTAGTGTAGTTAGATGCTTTTAGAAGCTCAACAGCCTGATTGATATTATTAATATTCATAATTGAACTTGTTAATAATTAAATTTGAAGGGGTAAAAGTGCGAAAATGCGAAAGGGGGAAAAGGCGAGAAGGCGAAGGAGCGAAAGGGCGAAAATGCGAGGGGGTGATGATCCCTAAACTCCAAACTTTCAACTTCCCAACTTTACATTTTTCAACTTTATAATTTTCAACTTTTCAACTTTCCACTCTAAACTCTAAACCCTACCATCCCATTCACCATAAAATTGTTCCAGATAGATCTCCATAAATTTATGTCGGCCTTCAGCCAGTCTTTTTCCTGTAATAGTCGTCATCATGTTCTTTAGTAAAAACAATTTCTCATAGAAGTGATTTATAGTAGGAGCATCACTGGTTTTATATTCATCTTTGGTCATATTCATCTTTGGTTTGATTTTAGGATTGTATATCTCAGATCCTTTGTGTCCTCCATAGTTAAATGTTCGAGCAATTCCAATTGCACCAATGGCATCCAAACGGTCGGCATCTCTAACTACATCAAGCTCAATTGAATTAAAACTATTACTGTCAAAAGTGTTTTTAAACGACATATTGCGGATAATAGCTTCAATATGATTAATTGAACTTGTGTCCAATTTCATTTCTTTTAAGAAAGTTGTTGCTTTTTCCGGACCAATATTCTCATCACCTTCATGAAATTTAGAGTCAGCAATATCATGTAAAAGTGCAGCTATCTGAACGATAAACTCATCAGCACCTTCCTCCAATGCCATTTTAGAAGCACTCTTCCAAACTCTGTATATATGCCACCAATCATGTCCACCTTCTGCAAAGGCAAGTTCCTGTTGTACATAATTACTTGTAGCTTCTATTATATTTAATTGATCCTTGGTCATTGTCTTAAGCATTTTATACAAAAATAATGCTTCTAGGTTATATTGGGTTGGTAATCTATAGTATTTTATTTGTTGAAGAAGGAAAGCGTCGAAGTGTTATTTGTTATTTTTCAAGATGATTTAGCATTCATTATTCATAAAATCTCTCGCAAAGACGCTAAGTCGCAAAGAACAAGTAAATTAAAAGCTAATTCCGAAAAAACTCAATTTTACTTCTCCAAACAAATTCATTCATCAAAATTACTCATATCCAATTTTTTGCGTCTCTGCGTCTTTGCGTGATGAATTTTTCAGGCTAGGTAAAAACAACATAGTGCCTTTATTATTTGAAAATATTCTGTTCTTCACGAAGGAAATGGAGTGTTATATTATGAACGCTATTGTAGAGTTAATTAACAATTAATCAATGTGATTATTCGGATTATAAAGAAGTGGTTAATGCTATGGATGTGAATTATAAGAATCAGTATTATACATTTACAAATAATGAAATATCTTACAATAAACCTGATAATATGTACACCATTGATGATGGTGATGGTTCATACTCGTTTGACAACACTGATTTTAGCTTTTATGAATTTAGGTCGAACTTAGTTGTTAGGTGAGAATATATTCCCGGTTCAACAGCTTATCTTGTTTGGTCGCAAGGAAGAACCGGTGATCACCCTGATGGTGAGTTTAGTCTTAGTAATAACGTCGACCGACTTTCATCGCTTACTCCACATAATGTGTTTCTGCTAAAGCTATCGTATAGATTTAGTTTTTAAGGCTTTTACTTTGTATCATGAGCTATCTCTACGGTAAGAAACAGAAGTGAGACTTGGTTTGTAATTTTGCCACTGGTACCAATTTTTCAGGCTCTTAAGGGAAAAAGAAAGGTGATGAAGTTATTTTTATTGGATTAACCTTTTTAATTAAAGATATTGGTTAATCTGTATACATATATCTCTTAATACTTTTCTTTGGAGTTTTCTCAAACTCTTCATCATGAATTATATATTTTGAGATCTGCATATAGGCAGGCAACTTTTTATTTGTGTCTTTACGATAGTATTCAAAAATTCTAGGCAGATTATCATCGTTAAATTTACGCAATCTCATAACTTCCTTATCAGGAACCACTAAAGCTATGAGCTTTCCATTTTCTTCTTTTACAACACTTTCAAGTATTAATTGATGATTGTTAATTGATGATTCAATTTCTTCGGGATATACATTTTGTCCTGATGCCCCAAGAATCATGTTTTTAACACGCCCTTTAATGAAGATAATACCATCTTTGTCAATTAAGCCCATGTCGCCGGTACGCAACCACCCATCCTTACTCAGAACTTCCTCAGTAGCTTCTTTATTTTTAAAGTAACCATTCATAACATTCTCACCCTTCACAAGGATTTCACCCTCTATTCGTTGTTGATCTGATGAGTCGATACGTGCTTCCATAGTATCAACGGTTTTGCCTGTCGACTCAATTTTAAAAGTTTTCCAACCCGAATAACTAATCAAGGGACCGCACTCAGTCATGCCATATCCAACGGTATATGGAAACCCTATCTTATTAAAAAAGTGCTCAGTTTCATGACTTAAGGCTGCACCTCCAATAACAAGTTCTGTGAAGTTACCTCCAAATACTAAGTATAATTTCTTTTTGATCTTATTAAAGAGAAGTCTATTTAAACCAGGAATCTTAACAAGTATTTTTATTGCTGGCTTTTTGAGCAAGGGCATTATTTGATTCTTATATATTTTTTCAATAACCAAAGGAACTGATAGTATTAGTCTTGGTCTAATAATACTAAAAGCCTCCATAATAACTTGAGGTGATGGAGTCTTGGTTAGGAATGTTATATGGCAACCCAGCGTAAAAGGAAATAAGAACTCAAAAGCACAACCAAATGCATGTGCAAGAGGTAAAAACGATACTATATCATCTCCTGATTTAAGAGGCATATTGTTTTGAGCAAACTGCATATTTGCTGCAAGACTATTGTGTGATAACATCACACCTTTTGATATGCCACTTGTGCCAGAGGTATAACTAATGACAGCCAGTTTACTATTGTCGATAGGTTCAATTTCAAAAGTTGAAGCTGAAATTCCATTCGGATATTTTTCCTTGAATTTGGTGTTCTTGTTTGAGCAAATATCAATTATTTTATCATTTCCTGATTCAATAATTTTTAATTCTTCGATGGTGAAAATAGCTTCAATATCACTTATATTTTCTGTATTTATGATTTTACGGATCTGGTCGGATGCGAAAAGTAACCTTGATTCTGAATGATTTACTATGTGCTCAACAGCATCAGCTTTAAAATCAGCCAGTATAGGAACAATTACTAATTCTGATAATACTGTAGCAAGATAAATGATGCCCCAGTTTACAGAGTTTTTACCTGCAAGTGCAACTTTATCTCCTTTTTTCATACCAGCAGCTTCAAAAATTAATTGAATTTCTGATATTTTTTGAGCTATTTCACCGTATGTTAATGTATCTCCTTTATAATTGGAAAGGGCGTTTGTATCCCAGTTGTTTCTTATTCCATCTGTAAGATAATCTGAAAATCGTTTCAAAATCATTTATAATAGGTATATAAAAATAAGCGAAATTAAGATAAATAGCTGGGACTATGGTAAAATTATATATGTTTTGATAACAATAATTATAATGATTCTTATAATTAGATAAAAAGATAAGCTCAATTGACTGTTATTCTAATATATGAGTGCTGAAACATAAATTGGATAATTAAATATCAATAAACCAATAGGAAATAACCTTAATTTTTTCTAAAGTTTTAGGTAATGATTAATTCCAATACCGTACAAGCAATTTTTGAAACAGCAAGGTTGAAGAATTTATTGGGATTTGGGTAACGCATTGCAAATGTGCACCAGAGGGGGGGGGGAGTAAAGCATAAGTCGCACTTTCGCACAGGCTTTGCTGGAAGACTTGCGCTAGTTGGGTATTATGCAGAGATCTTTTATATCCAAATTGAAAAGCATTATCTCCGCAATTGTTTTAAAAATATTTGATTCGATGTACTATCTCATATTGAGCACTAAAATTAAGGATTATATTTGAAAAAGTACCACCTAAATACTAAGCATTTACTTTTTTTGAACTTTACATAATTAGTGTTAAACGGTTTCATATAAAGTACTTAAAAAATACCATCTCTCAAAAGGCCTAAGGATTCCTTCTTAGAGGCTTTACATTTTATAATAAAACAGGAAAACAATTTTCTTATGCAAAAAATAGACTAACTTCGTTCTAGAAAAGAGAATTTTAGTTAGTAATTAATAATAAAAAAGGAAAGTATGAAAAAGTTATTTTTAGTTGGTATTATGGCATTCTTATTTCAGGGAATGATGATGGGACAGGATCAGGAAATTAGCCATAAATTTGGCATCGGTTTTCAGCTAAATCAGTTCCAGAACGATTTTGGTTTGGGTATAAATGTAACAAGTCCGTATTTTGCAGGAAAGCATGTGGCAATCAGACTAAGGGCAAATTACATGTATTTTGAGCATATTAACGATGCAAAAACAATCTGGTCACCCTATACCAATGTTTCTTTGGGAGTAATTGGAGTCGCAGGAACTATTTGTGATTTTATACAGCTTTATGGTGAAGGTGGTTTTATTGGATTGTTACCTTCAGATAAATTTTCTTCAGAAAATTTTGTTTTGGGAGGTTATGGCATTTTTGGATTTGAATTTTATTTGCAAAAAAACTTCAATTATTTTATTGAGTTGGGAGGTATAGGAACAGGAGCTACTGCCGATAAATTAATTAACAAGCCAACTTATTCAAATGGATTTATGATTAGCACAGGGTTAAGGATACAATTAAAATAGAGTTTATTTAAATGCCTTGATTTGTGGAAGAGTACTATAGAGCCTTTCCAGAAAACCAGGCGTTTAAATACATACAATTGACTTTTTTCATTAAGCCTCTAACAATAGTACCATTAAATTTAAAGTAGTGCAAACCCGAAATAAATGAATTATACTTGTTTTGCTTAATATTATTAAGTGTCGTAATTAGTTTAACAATTGTTCCATCCTATGACATTAAATATATTGCATCGGAATCTGTTTATACAAGGTTTTTGTATTATTCTTCACTTTCTTTTAATGCTTCCTTAGCCTATTTATTTGCGGTTATATCAAGCATAAAACCAATAATGCCATAAAACTCATTTTTTTCATTTATTAGACGAGCCTTATGAAAGATTATATCATGCAAAGTTCCATCAGAATATACTACTTTGCTTTCGTATATTTGATTTTCTAAACCGTCACGTAATTTGCAATCTGCTATGTAATATTTATCGGCAAGTTCCTTTGATAAAACATCGTAATTTGTTGAATTAATAAGTTTTGGTTTGGGTAAACCAAGATAATTCACAAATGCATCATTACAGTTTAAATATTTAAAATCTTTGTCTTTGACAAAAAAAGGAATAGGAATTTTATTGATAATTTCACCTTGAATTTTTAATTCAAGCTTAAGTTTTAGTATTTCATTTTCCAATTCTTGATATTTAGTTTTGTCCTCAGTCATTTTGTATTTTTTTTAAACTAATGTAAATAGTTATAAATGTATATCATACCTTAAAGATTAGGTATTGACTACGCAAATTTAGCAAAATAATTACAGTTAAATTGACTTAAGTCTTATTTAGAATAATTTTGGATATGCAGAAGCGTCATTATTTTGCTGATCTCAAACACATCTGCATTTAATCCGTTTGATAATTGCAAATAGGTTTCATCATTTTTCGGAATGGCACTAATTGAATGCATCTTAGGAAGTAGTATCAGAGGAAGGTCATGAATAAGTAAGAAAGGGAATCCATTGGTCAGAAACCAAATGTTTTTATTCAGTTTTACAGCTTGTGAACATAATCCTCAATGCAAAGTTTTAAGGGTTTTACTTGGATTTCAGCTAAGTTCTTTGTTAGCAACTGGGCGTTTTAGTCTTTAAATATTTTTAAGTATTTTTCAAATGAATACATACGCCCTCTCTGACCTCCGGTCACTTCTTTAATTAATTGGTTTGTTTCCAAGAGCTCAAGAAGTTTATATGCTGAAGGCATTGAGAGTTTCGTAATTAATTTCACCTTTTCTGCGTTTATTACAGGTCGTTGGTATAAATAATTGATTACTTTTTGTGCATTCCCCGCTCTGCTTCGGAAACTTTGGACCATTGCATCATTCTGTTTCTGTAATTGTAAAATTGAGTCGAATGTTTTGATTCCTTTCTTTGCAGTTTCAATTATACCAACAAGAAAAAATTTGAACCATTGTGAAATATCATTGTTTTCTCTAACGTTGTTCAAATTTTCGTAATATAGTTTTATGTGATTTTCCATGAAATCCGATAAATACAGAATCGGTTTCTTTAGAATGTTTTTATTAACAAGATAGAGTGGAATCATGAGTCTCCCAACACGTCCATTTCCATCAAGGAATGGATGAATTGTTTCAAACTGATAATGAACTAATGCAATTTTAAGTAACTCTGGAAAATACAATTCCTCATTATGTAAAAACTTTTCAATGTCTCCCATTAATTTTGGTACCGAAGAATGTACTGGCGGAATAAATCGCGCATCTGCAATTGTTGCTCCACCTATCCAATTTTGACTTTTGCGAAACTCACCAGGTTGTTTTTTTTGTCCTCTGACACCTTGAAGTAGTGTTTGATGAGTTTGCCGTATTAATCGTGATGAAAATGGTAATTTCTCAAGTGAGTGAATTGCTCTTTCCATAGCTTTCATATAGTTCTGAACTTCTTCCCAATCTTCTCTTTTGTCAAGAGGAATGTCTTCTTTTTCCAATATGGCCTCATCCATATTAGTTTGTGTTCCTTCAATCTTGCTGCTTTGAGTTGCTTCTTTAAGTACATGCATACTTATGAACAATTCAATATTTGGTATATAATTCGAATACATGTCCAGCCTACCAAGTTCTCTGTCCGCTTGACTTAGTAGATTAATAACTTCCATATTATCAATATTCCATTGTCTATTGATATAACTTGGTTGAAAGCTTTTATAATAACCTTGACTTATATATTGACCTGATTTGAATTCTTTCATGGTTTATAAATTTAAACAAAGATAGTCTTTATTTAAATATTTGTCAATAAACTTAAATAACATCATTCCTTATTTAAGAATTCTTTAGTTTAATGATGTTGAGAATCTGGCCTTGTTGCTAACGGTTAGTATAAGAATATGTAGCCGACTGCGTGGTACTTTCTTGTCAAGTTACAAGAAAATTGAAGCGGGCTACAAACCTTGAATTTACTACTGAACCGGTTATTATTTTTATACATTGTTACTTGCTGGGCTTTATTGTTTCTTTATCATTTGCACGATCCTTTCTCCAGCAGAACTATAACTATACAGTAAAAGCCAGCTATCAATTTCCGCTTTAAGTAATTCATAACTATGAAATTCTAACCATTTTACTATTAAAAAATGAGCTGAATGAACATTACCAAATTTTGCAAGCCATTTATTACAGTATGGTAAAATAATGTCACTTTGCTGTTCATATGCAATTACACTTTGCAATAAATAATTTGCTCCTTTATTTTCTCCATGCAATGGAAGCCATTCGTAAATAAAATCCTTGATTGTTATAAAATCACCTGTTTTATCTAAATATGTTTGTAAAATGTAGGAAGCAAAATAATTATTGTAATATTGATTAAGCCATTTTAATATATAAGGTTTTATAAAATCATAATCACTGCTTTTTTGCAACCAGAATTGTAAATCAAAACGAGTATTTATTTTGTTAACAAAGTTGTCTAACCATTTCCCAAAATAAGGCTTGATAAAATCTAGATCTTTATAGTTTTTTAAATATGGGTGTATTACATAAGATGCAAAGTCTTTTTCAGAATATTTTTCCAGAAATTTTTTTAGAAATATTTCTATATTTTTTATCTCAATTGATCTTTTCAGAAAAGCATCAAAAACATATCGAGCTTCTTCATCTTTGGCATTTTGCTCAAGATATTGAATCAAAAAATCTTGAATAATTTCTTTGTCCCCGTCTTTATCTAACCATGCTTTGAAAACATATCGAGCTTCTTTTTCTTTGGCATTTAGCTCAAGATATTGAATCAAAAAATCTTGAATAATTCCTTTGTCCCCGTCTTTATCTAACCATGCTTTGAAAACAAATTGAGCTTCTTTTTCTTTGGCATTTTGCTCAAGATATTGAATCAAAAAATCTTGAATAATTCTTTTGTCCCCGTCTTTATCTAACCATGCTTTGAAAACAAATTGAGCTTCTTTTTCTTTGGCATTTAGCTCAAGATATTGAATCAAAAAATCTTGAATAATTCTTTTGTCCCCGTCTTTATCTAACCATGCACCAAGAACAAATGAAGTTTCTTTTTCTTTGGCATTTTGCTCAAGATATTGAATCAAAAAATCTTGAATAATTCCTTTGTCCCCGTCTTTATCTAACCATGCTTTGAAAACAAATCCAGCTTCTTTTTCTATGGCATTTTGCTCAAGATATTGAATCAAAAAATCTTGAATAATTCCTTTGTCCCTGTCTTTATCTAACCATGCACCAAGAACAAATGAAGTTTCTTTTTCTTTGGCATTTTGCTCAAGATATTGAATCAAAAAATCTTGAATAATTCCTTTGTCCCCGTCTTTATCTAACCATGCTTTGAAAACAAATGAAGCTTCTTCATCTTTGGCATTTTGCTCAAGATATTGAATCAAAAAATCTTGAATAATTCCTTTGTCCCCGTCTTTATCTAACCATGCTTTGAAAACAAATCCAGCTTCTTCATCTTTGGCATTTTGCTCAAGATATTGAATCAAAAAATCTTGAACAATTTCTTTGTCCCCGTCTTTATCTAACCATGCACCAAGAACAAATGAAGTTTCTTTTTCTTTGGCATTTTGCTCAAGATATTGAATCAAAAAATCTTGAATAATTTCTTTGTCCCCGTCTTTATTTAACCATGCTTTGAAAACAAATAGAGCTTCTTCATCTTTGGCATTTTGCTCAAGATATTGAATCAAAAAATCTTGAATAATTTCTTTGTCCCCGTCTTTATCTAACCATGCACCAAGAACAAATCCAGTTTCTTTTTCTTTAGCATTTTGCTTAAGATATTGAATCAAAAAATCTTGAATAATTCCTTTGTCCCCGTCTTTATCTAACCATGCTTTGAAATCAAATGAAGTTTCTTTTTCTATGGCATTTTGCTCAAGATATTGAATCAAAAAATCTTGAATAATTTCTTTGTCCCCGTTTTTATCTAACCATGCACCAAGAACAAATGAAGCCTCTTTTTCTATGGCATTTTGCTCAAGATATTGAATCAAAAAATCTTGAATTATACCTTTGACTCCATCTTTATCTAACCATGCACTAAGAACAAATGAATTTTCTTTTTCTGTGGCATTTTGCTCAAGATATTGAATCAAAAAATCTTGAATAATTCCTTTGTCCCCGTCTTTATCTAACCATCTACCAAGAATAAATCGAGCTTCTTTCTCTTTGGCATTTTGCACAAGGTATTGAATCAAAAAATCTTGAATAATTTCTTTGTCCCCATCTTTATCTAACCATGCACTAAGAACAAATGAGGCTTGTCTTGTAACTGCAAAGTTTTGTAAATATTGAATGGTATATTTTGTGATAAAATCAATATTTTCTGTTTTATCAATAAATGACTTTATTACATATGAGGACCATGGGCTTTGTGGTAAAGTAAGGTAAATTTCGAAATGGCTTTTTATTTCAGGTAGATATCCAAACAGTTTAATGTATGTTGAAATAATTCGATGAGCAATATTCCTATCTGAACTTAAATCTTTGTTTACTAACAACCAATTATCAGCTAATGGCTTTAACCCTTTAGGAATTGATTTCTTTTTACTAAAAACATTCAATGCAAAACTAAGTGGAAACCCAAATAATATGTCTTTTGTATATTCACTAAAAAAAACGAGATGGTTATTTATTAATTTAATACGCTCTTCTTCTTCAAAAAGAGATGTAGTGGCAAGTTCATATTTATTATTAACTAAATATTCACATTCATCAATGCAGTTTTCTATGAACTTTACAAATGCAATAGTATCAAATGAACTTGCCCCATTTATGCGCTCAAAAGACCTTATCCAATTAGTTGTTTTTTTGAAAGCCGATGCAAACTCAATAGAGTCTTTAAAAAATATATTTTGACGTCTGTTTTTTGCTTCTAATAATAAAATTAGGAGTTCATCTGTAATTGTATCGTGAATAGATTGATAGACAATTTCTCCTGTTTCAAGTTCTACTTCATCAATCCACCCGTTGTTTACTAACCTTTCAATTTGATTGGTTAAAACTTTATTTTCATTGTAATTGAATAAAGCTTCATTGTTATTGGTTGGCAATGACATTAGATAGATTACAGCCTTTTCTGCTTCTGAGAAGTCATTACCAACATTAATAGTAGCTAAAAACCTCTTTTTAAGCCATTCTTTAAAATCTCCGGATTCGAGAATGTCGAGTTGTTTACCTGATTCATATAAGTATCGGAGAAATACAGCATATGATGGTTTCAATGAATGAAAGTCAAATCGATCAATATTTCCAATATTGATTTTAATAGGAGATAAGATATTGTTAATTACATGCTTTTGATATTCTTTTTCATTTTCGCTTTCAAATAGTTTAGCCTGATAGTATGAATGAGGGTAATTTGAACTACTGATAAAAGAATTACGGCAATTAGCAATTACTTTAACTTTAAGGTTAGGATTATAGGTGAAAATTTCCTCAATAAAATCTGGAGTATACCAATTGCATTCTTCTGTATAATCAATAATTAAAAGGTGTTTCCCGTTATGTTTTCCCTCAATATTATTTGTAAATTCTAAGAAGTTAGCTAAAGTTCTAAAATCACTAAAACGAGTTGTTAAAAAAAACACATTCCACCGTTGAGAAAAAGCATAGAGTCCTATTTGAATTAACAGACGTGTTTTTCCAACACCTCCTTCTCCTGAGATGATACAACCTTCCATATCATCTTTCATTAAGAAATTTTTAATTATTTCTGATTCATCTAGAAATTTTTGTAGGTTATTTTTTCTTTTAAAATCATCCCTTGATACATAATCTAGAATATTTCCTGAAAGATATTGTTTGTATTTAGTTGCTTTATCTCCTGTGAAAAGATAATTTGATAATGGGTTCACACCATTAGGTAGAGGGGTATCAATATTTATGTAATAATTTATTACATCTCCAATATTAATATTGCCGCCTGCATGTAGCGATGCTTTTGCTATGTTTTTTTTGTTAGGCAACTGATTGTTTTATTTGTTATAGATATCTCCAATATTAATATTTCCAGTTACATTCGAGATAGGTGCATTAACAACATTTTTAAGTGCGCTATTTGCAATATTGAATATAGGTGCAAATTCTGGATTATTCCTGAATTCACTATATTCTTTTTGTTTTTGACTTATTTCTTGTTTTAAAATTTCATTTTCTTCAGTTTGTGCTTCAAGTTCTAATTGTAGCATTTTTAATGTTTCTTCATCTGCCGTAAGTTGTTCCATTAAAACAATTTTTTCTTTGTGTATTTTACGTGTAAATAAACTACCAAACCAATTTGTAAATATTAAGGTACCATCCTTTAATGGTTTGGTTAGTCCTGTTTGTTTCAGCACAGCATATGCTTCACCTGCCGTTTTTATTAATTCTTCAAAGTTTATTGGTTCCATAAGTATTTATTTTAGAGCATTTGTTAATTGAAGTTGCGTATTTTTTAGCCTTGTTGCCATCATCTATGTTAATGTAACATTACCCATATATTTTCATTATCCATATAACAGTAGTAACTATATAACTCCATATTGGTATGTAATGCGTACTTTTTGTTATTATGATGTATGCATGGACAATGGGTTTTATAGTTGTTTTCACAATGTAATATATTATTATTATTTATTGAAAAAATATTGATAATAATTGTTGATAAATATTAGTAATTAGATAATTACAACACTTTAATAATACTCCCAATCTTGCCTCGTTATTAACGAGTGCATAATCACACAGTATATTTCAGGATGAAAAAATGGTTTTTATACCTGTGTTGTATGCAAGTGTAGAAAATCGCAACTCGACACATTGATACGATATATAAAAGATTGAAATAATTACAAAAAACAGATTGATTGGATTGGTGCTCTGTTGATAGGGCGTGCAGTGCGAGGAAATTTATTTTGCCCCCCCCCACTAAACAACACATTTACAAACCGCTGTATGCCAGCACTACAAACCAAAGTTCGCAAAAGAGTTGTTTTTTACACCCAATATTTCTATTATAAAATGCAAAAGATACTTTGAGATAAAACCAATTTCAAAAAAGAAGCATGTTCGATTATTTGACCCTTGTGTAAAATAAATTTACAACGTCTTTTACAAGATGAAATGATAAAGCATTGAATATGTTCAGATTATAGTTACGGCATTGTATTTGAATGTGTTAAATTCATTTTAAGTCAAATAAGATATTATGAAAGTGAAAATTAAGTTAAGAAATCTATTTAGAAATAAGGTTGATGCATTTATTAATATGGGTGGATTGGCAATTGGTATTGCCGTCTTTTTTTTAATTTCTTTATACTCCAAGCACGAATTGAGTAATGATAAATTCAATAGTAATTATAAAGATATCTATCAGGTTAATATCAGTGAATCTTTTTACACAGCAGCTCCTCTTGCCACTTTAATGAAGGAAAAAATGCCAGAAATGCGGTCTGTTGCCCGCATTGATTATTATGCTGGTGGAGGTCAATCTTCTTATATGGAGGTTGAAGAAAAAAGTGGATCATTAAAAAAAATGAATATTAAGAATGTCGCTTTCGCAGATAATAATCTTTTCGATCTGTTTAGTTTTAAGGTACTCTACGGAAATCCTAGCACTGCTTTAAATAATCCATATTCAATTGTTTTGACTCAGAACACTTCACAGCTATTATTTGGAACCGACAATCCAGTTGGTAAATCCATCCATTATATTGGAGATAGGTCTAGCCTGCCCGAAATGGATATGACTGTAACGGCGGTTATTGAAGATATTCCAGATAATTCATCTGTTACTTTTAATGCAGTAGCTTCTTTTTCAACCTTATATTCAATTAAACCAACCATGGATTCAGACTGGTCAAACTGGATGTATTATACCTTTGCTTTATTAGATAATCACAACAGTAAAAACGCCGAAGAGAAATTAAGCAAAGTATGGGAGGAATGCGAAACATTATATTTTCCTGAAAATGAACATCGGGAAATAAGTATTGTTTCATTGTCGGATATTCCGTTTTATAACAATAACAAACGACAATTAATTTTACTTATTCAGCTTGTCGGAATATTTATTTTAATCTTAGCATTAGTTAATTTTATAAACCTTACTATTGCCAGTTCCTCATTACGTGCGAGAGAAATTGCGGTCAGAAAGGTTAATGGTTCATCACGATTTGAACTTATCAAACAATTGCTTTTCGAATCCGTACTTATCAGTATTTTAGTTGCACCGGTTTCATTGCTAATCGTCTCGATTAGTGGGCCTTATTTTAGCCGGATTACTCAATCACAGATTTCGTTGGATTTTATCCATCAACCATTACTGCTTGTATACTTTGCAATAGGTATCCTGATAATAGGTATTATTGCGGGCATTTATCCTGCATTTTATCTATCATCTTTTAAAATAACTTCTCTATTGAAAGGAGAGGTCACGAAAGGGAAAAAGAAGATCTCTTTACAATTTGGACTTTTTGTTTTTCAGTTTGTTATTTCAATTTCTCTGATTATTTGTACGGTAATAATATCTAAACAAATTGATTTTGTGAAGAACAAATCCTTGGGATTAAATACGGCTAATATTATAGACTTTAATCAGAGTAAACAAATTGGATTGAAGTATAACGCTTTTAAACAAAGACTTCTCGACAATCCAAATATTATATCAATAACACGCACGAATACCGGACTTGGGAAAGGTCTTCCTATTTCTGGGGAATACGAGCATAATGGAATAAAGAAAGCATATTCTATTACAACTGTCGATCCTGATTTTATTCCAACGATGGATATTGAGATGCTCAATGGCAGAAATTTTTCATGGGAGATAAAAGGCGATAAGAAAGGGGCAATTATCGTTAATGAAACCTTTGCTAAAGAATTTGGTCTAGAGTCAGTTTTGAATACTGAAATTACTATTTTTAAAAGCAAGGCGAAAATTATTGGCGTAACCAAAGACTTTTTTTATGATTCTTTCCGCCAAACACTGAAACCATCTGCTTTGTGGTATGCCGATTGGAATACACATATTAACATTAAAATCAACAATCAAAATACAGCACAGTCTATAAAATATATTGAAGGTATTTGGAATGAGCTTTCGCCACAAACACCTTTTAAATACGAATTTCTAGACAAAACTTTTGGTCAGTTGTACAAGTCGGAGGAAAATTTACAAAAGATATTTACCACCTTTTCTTTAATTGCAATTATTATAGCTTGTCTTGGTTTGTTTGGAGTGGCTTTAAACAGCACTCAGCAGCGTGTGAAAGAAATTAGCATTCGCAGAATAAACGGAGCTAAAATATCAGATGTTTTGCTAATGCTCAACACAAAATTTATAAAATGGATAGTGATTGCATTTGTAATTGCGTGTCCAATAGCTTGGTATGCTATGCATGAATGGCTTAATAATTTTGCCTATAAAACTGAATTAAGCCTATGGATATTTGCGATAGCTGGTATATTGGCATTAGGAATTGCATTATTAACCGTGAGTTTCCTGAGCTGGAAGGCAGCTTCGAGGAATCCTGTAGAAGGGTTGCGATATGAATAATTAAATAAATGATTGGCTAACTTAATTTGCAAGCATATTGCCAAATATGCACGAGCCAATGCTTATCCAAAGCTTTGTCAAAAAGCTTGCAAATGCCAACCCATGTAGCCCAAAGGGCTTTAGGATTTGCCCGCCCACAAAAACAAAATAAATTGGCTTCGCCGAGCTTCACTTCGTTTCGGTTCGTGCTCCGTAGCAAGGTCAGTACGAATTGATTAAGATAAAAGATTAGTTTTGTAAGAACTTGAAACAGATTGACTTTGAAGAATGAACACCAGCATACAACACGCAATATAGCAAATGTCGGGGATAATGGTTATTCGGGCATTGTAGCCCGTTTCGAGCTTTTATCTAGACAGATAGTAACGGACTCCGCATTCCGCCACTTGACATATTGCCATCCGATGTATTGCATCACCTTATTTAGAATCAATATAAAATAAAAGGCTGGAATTTACCTTTGTTTTGTTCGATTCACTATTTTTGCATTTTATTATTTGAAA